>Ga0099797_100411_pt1 | contig 27583 bp, 12 predicted proteins | sample Uncmet_Sort48C_1_FD_89871 | JGI IMG/M metagenome (GOLD analysis project Ga0099797, IMG submission 89871) | Marine eukaryotic communities from CALCOFI LINE 67, Pacific Ocean - C012_Sort48C_1 | ecosystem: Environmental > Aquatic > Marine > Oceanic | place: Pacific Ocean: Monterey Bay | collected... | reverse complement strand
TAACGAATCTCTGTCACCCGACATAAACAGATCCACTACCTTGAGATTACATTCAACATTGTTTTCCTTTTTCTAAAATCCGAGTCATCATATGCAGACATAATCACCTCAACAATAACGCATTTAGTCACACAAACAGCAATAACACATTTAGTCATAGGAACAACACGCTTAGTCATAGCAACAACATACTTAATACTCGTAGAGTCACAACAAAACCATATCTAGTTCATAGCAACCCTGCCAAAGGATTTCTCAATCCTTTCTTTCTCAATCCTGATTCCTGCCTGAAGAGCAACAGGATCAATGCTGCCTGAACAACAGCAGGATCGCATAAAAAATCAATTTAAGTTGAAACCAACTTCGGGGCTCAGGCCACTGTGTTTGTCAAATGGGATTCATGGAATCGAAATCGTGGAGCGTGGTTTTTGAAATTCCATCGGAAATGATAGTTGGGCGCACGCTGCATCTGTTACGCTCTTCGAATTGCGCGCAGCCCTAGATATGACATTTCCTCATCATGATAGCGGTCTTCCAAAAGTTTTTTGCTCTTCGATACTGTGGGAAAACTTCGCTCCTCGACTTTCCGCTCCTCGATAAACATCCACACTTGCTGAAATTATATGGTCGCGATATCTTGCTCCGAGTCTCTCTCTCTCTCACTCTCAACTCACTGAGCTTCGCTCTCATTACGCGTCGCTCTCGATATCCGCTCCCCATTGCTACACAACACTTCGCTCTCAAAAAAAAAAACTCAAAAAGCTCTCGAATAAACACTCAACGTCATTGTCGAAAATTTCTCAACAATCAAAAATTTGAACACACATAAATACTTCACGATCACTCACAAAGCCGTCTTCTTCAGCACTCTGAATTCAGATTCTTTTTTTTTTTTGAACACTTTTTTAGTTCATACTCGTTTTGCATCATGATGATGAACCACTACGAAACAGCCAGCAAATGTATGCTTGAAGCAATGAAACAGGCAGCAAATAAATGCTTGAAGCAATGAAACACTACACTACTGACATACTTTTCTTTTTCATGCCCGCGGGCGCCAGTTCTGGTTACTGACATTCTTTCTTTTTAACTGCATTGCTGGCCTCGAGGCTCGGACTCCACTGCAGCACTGCTACAATTCTTGTTTCAGACAATCTCAGTTTTTTCCACAATACCAGTACTCGAAACGTTCTTCGAAACAGTTGAAGCTTGTTGTCTTTTTACTTGCTCCCTGTTAACCACTAGGACAGTAGGACTACTGTAGTGCTTATTATCATCGCCGTCGCTATCGCCGTTTTCCGTACCTTTGCCCTCGTTCTGCCTTCGTTCCTCAGATCCTCTTTCCCCAGCTCCTTACCGAGTTATTTCTGTGTTCATCAGATACATCTCGCTGTTGTCGCTGAAGCGACATACTAGTTCTGCTATGTCGTTGGAGCGAGTTTCATTTCTGCACAATAGTTGTTTCTGCCTGTTGTAGGTTTCTCTTCTTCCACCTTCTGTCGTCCAATAGTTGTTTCTTCTGTCTTCTTTCTCAGAATCTTCTGTCACCGTCTGCTAGCATAGAAACCTCCGACCTGTTGTTTCTCTCTCCGACCTCTCCATCAATAAGCTTTTCGACAAGTTGCAATGCCTGTGATTCATGATCGCGTCACACAAACGGTCGAAGTTTCGGCTTGCCGCCACTGTCAACAAGGAGCAAACCTGGTTTGAACCGTGTGAGCCTTCGGAAATTTCGTCACAGTTCGCCTTCTTCTTCGCTGCCGCAATCGATCAGCAAGGATCGTTGTACACCCATGATAGATCCTAGGATCGTTGTACACCCATGATAGATCCTTCGAGTACCCACGTTAGATTCTTTCCATCACATTGTGATTCACAAAGAAACAGCGGATGTCTCAGAATGGCCAGCGCTACAGTTGGACAGAATTTGCTCGTCCGAAACGCGATAGAAAATGGAGACATGGAGTCGCCGTGTCTTTTCTTAAGCAGACTACTTGTTGGTGTACTAGGTGTAGGCAGGATCTCGTTCAGAGAGAGGGACGAAAGTTTGCTTCCCAGATTTTTGCTATCCTGTAAATTGAGAATCTTCGTCAACACACTCGCACAGTGTTCCATTTCCAAAGCTGACATCAGGGGGCGCCGCTTGTTCGGGTAGTAATCTGGTATCGAGACGCGACAACCGTAATCCGACATAAAGATCTGGAAAAACGGAATCTCATCCAAAACGGAATCTCTTATTGAATTGCGAATAGAGTTCGGAGTGATCGAATTCAGCATGGAGCTCGGCAGTATGCCTACTAAGACTAACCTCATTCCCGAAATCCTCCGTGGCCATTCTATCCAACAGACCCAAATGGAGATCCGTATAATTATTCGCCATTCTATCCAACAGACCCAAATGGAGATCCGTATAAAATTTATTCGCGGTAACATATCGGAAAGCGAGAGCGAGCAGAACGGGGGTGGGAGTAGGGGCGAAACGAGTTGGGGCGGACGTCTTTGGAGTTGGGGCGAAGTTTCGAGTTGAAGCGGACGTCTTACGAAACATTGACAAGACTTTATGAGAGACGCCCTCATTACGAGAGACCCCCTCCTCATTGGGCAATGTCAGCGCTCTCACGCCTTCTGATAGACCATTGCCAGAGTACTTGCCAGACTGCTCCTGTAGAAAGGCTTATTTCGCAAATTTTGCAGAGCTGTTACTTGTTTTTCTCCTTTTAGTAGATCTTTAGCTTGTGAGCTTGTGTGTCCTCGTGATCGAAGCCTCAAAATAGGATGATTGAACAGCTCCAGACAAACTCTCTCCGTTGAAAATTCGAGTCCAAGATCCAAAACCGTTTTTCCGAGACCAACCTGATGCAAATTAACCTCAGAAGTGCGCACTATCGTAGCATCAAAACAATCGAACGCTGCATCTAGCAGGCGGCTGTCTCTTCTTTCTTCATCACACGTCTCTTCTGTCTTCGATCTTTGAGCCTCTTCGATCTTCGAGTAGTACTCTTCTATCTTCGACTGAGTCTCTTCTATCTTTGAGTCATCTTCTATCTTCGACTGAGTCTCTTCTATCTTCGACTGAGTCTCTTCTATCTCTGAGTCATCTTCTATCTTCGACTGAGTCTCTTCTATCTTTGAGTCATCTTCTATCTTCGACTGAGCCTCTTCTATCTTCGACTGAGCCTCTTCTATCTTTGACTGAGCCTCTTCTGTCTCTGATCCGGACTCAACCTCAACAATTTCCCGCAGCATCTGCAGAATCTCTAGCGCAACCGGCTCTGCACTTTTACCGGCTCCCAACGCTGAAGTGAGCAAAGACTGACCGGTATACTTTGTCAAATCCAAATCCGGTGCCTTCGTGGCGAAAGATCCATTTAGTTTTGTCTTTGCACTCGTGTCTTTTTTGTAAAACGGAATCACTCGCGTCCCTGCACGTACACTGTGTATGTGTTCCAATTTGAAAGAGGGAGTATATATTTCTCCGAGGGTTTTCGGATTCTTCCACATATGTTCACTTCTCAAAAGCATCAAACACATCTGAGCCCACTCTTGCGTGGAAAAAACTTGCGTTGTTTTTGTCTTTCCAGACGCAGACTCCAAATAACCAGACACAGAACAACGGGCAAGACAAACGCGAAATAGCTGGACCGCTGTTCTTCTCAAAACTTCCGACTCTTCTTCTGAGTCTTCGCGATAATTCTCTTTGAGAGACAGATTATTCCCTTTCGACGACAGAGTAGAAGAAGTAGAAGAAACCAAGAATACAACTGCTTCTGCTTGGCGAATTTCGGTGCTCACCATAGATTTCAACATTTTGTAGACCGTTTCCTCCAGTAGAGTCGCGAGCTTGACGTGGCGACGCCAATTTTCATCGCCGAAGTCCACATTTGATTCCTCACTATTTCTATTTTTTCCATTAGTAAGCGGAAAGACATGCTGAAGCAAAAAACTGCGCAAGTCGGATAGAATAAACGCTTGGAAGTCGATTACTGGTCCTGGATTCGTTGCCTGACTACCTGGATTCGTTGTCTGAAAGATACTATTCGGATCTCCAGAAGATTCTACACAGTGGTGGACCTTTATTATGTACTGATCAGAGTGCCGCGTTTGGATGAGTGAAACACTTTTTCTGGAGTTTGATTCCGGAGCTTGATTGTGGGCGAGTTGTTTCTGGACGAGCTGATCGAGATCTTTCGGTCGCGGCACGAGATAAGGATGAGGCACCAGAAACGGATCTTCTGAGAATTTTTCCTTTAGTTTCTTTGTAGCGACGAAATTTATGACATCCGTTCGCGTCACGAGAACGCTATCTGGGAGCACAATAGAATCTGATGTTTCTGTTGTGTTGAGTACTTGAGAGTGAAAGGAGGCTGAAGTTTCTGGCTCATCACTTGAGGATGAAAGTGGTGGCTCATCACTTGAGTTACCTGACACGGCGGGCGCTTCTCGATTTGTATTCCGGAGATGTCTTTTGTCGTCTGAAGCCTTTTCCACACCCTTTTCCTTTCGACTATCTTCCTTCCCACTCTCTTCCTTGCCACTTAAATCACCATCCCCCTTCTTCTCACGAGACTCGTTGTCATTTCTTTTTCTTACGATAGTATGCGCCTTTCTTTTGTCATCCAATTTACTTCTTTTCTCATCCAAACTCACACTATGTGGCACATAGTTCGCATTCAATAGAAATAGCGTTACTAAGGCCGATGGAATTCCCAAACCTTCTGCAACTTTCTTCCTGATATCGCTTACCGTCAGGGACTGGATTTTGTTTTTTTTCTTTTTGAGATCGAAATCGAAACCACAATCAAACTCGAAATCACACGAAGATCCATCTAAAAACCAGATGCGGGCGGTCACTGGACTGCGGGCGGTCACTGTAGGACTCGGAGGATTACTGGATCTCGCTGGATTCGGAATTTCCGCATCGGTCACTGGACTCGGAGGATTACCGAATCTCGCTGGATTCGGAATTTCCGCATCGGTCACTGGACTCGGAGGATTACTGGATCTCGCTGGATTCGGAATTTCCGCATCGGTCACTGGACTCGGAGGATTACCGAATCTCGCTGGATGAATCTGAGTTTCCTCAATCGCAAAAATATTTTGCGATTCAGATCTTTTTGCCATCTCCTCTTTTTTTTTTTTACTGTATTTAGATTACCACGAGAATTGGCACAAGAAAGATTACTACGAGAATTGGCACAAGAATGAAGAAGGACTTAGAAACTCTAGGCAACAGTTGGGAGAATAATTTGAAATCTGGGAGAATTGCAATGCTATCAATCCTGCGTGTCACTGTTGATTCATTGTTATTGCCAATGTGTGTTGAGATAATTTTGAGACTCAAATTGTAAGTAATCCTGCTTCAGAAACGGCAAACCGATTAAACGCAAACCATCACACGCAAACACTGATCGCATTGGAATACAGCTAGAGATCTTGTGACACCGCAAAGATAGACATCTTGTGATTCTTGTGATTCTCGCAAACTCGCAAACTTCCCGCATCATCTTGCTCGTCCGATCTCTGTACTCGAGATCCCACACGTTCTGACTAATCGCCACACTTCCCCACACGTTCTGACAGTGTGGACAGCTAATCTGCTTCCCCGACGCTCTCTCTATCGCTGATAGACTATCGCAATGAGTCTGACGCCCCTCCTGTTCGATCTTCAAGAGTCAAAAGATACAACAAAATGACCACTTTTTCTTCAATTCTTTTTCAAACACATACCGGATCTCTCACAGTGACTCAGGTATCACTTGGTTTAACAGTTAAGTTAACTATTCCGATTGCCATACACTGAATCCACAGACGTCAACTCAAGAGTCAATTGCAAAAAAAAAAAAAAACTTTCCAGGTTCCGCAAAATTTGTCGCATTGTATACCAAATGCTCTCCACTATGATTCAGACTCTGACAAGAGACGAGGATCAGACAACCCTCGCCAAGAAGTTAGAACACTTCGTCAAGTCACATCCCGGAACCAACACATAACTCCTTTTCTGAGAGAAAATCTACTTGTCATGATCTTGACACGCAGCAATGATTGACACTGCCTTTTGGATTCGATAGACGCAGCATTGACGCTGCCTTTTGGGTACCGTTCGATACTAAGACGCAGCATTGACACTGCCTTTTGGATTCAATACTTATTCGATACTTCTTGGCGATCATCTTGACACGCAGCATTGACACTGTTTTCGGATTGATGGATGGATGGATGGATGGATTTGACATTCAATGATTGGACTCAATACTCAATGATTTGACATAGGCTCAAAGACTCTTCGGAAATTCCTAAACTGACAATTGGTAATACAATATACTTCAAAAAAATGCAACTCGCTTTTAAAAAAAATCCACCCATATGATCTTGATTCAGAATTCATGACCCGGATCCAATGTAGATTTTATGTGCGCAAAAATTATCCACAGACCCTATGCACAATGATCCTGCGTATGCAGTCTTGTGATGAGTTCAGCAATAATTTAGAACTCGAATCAATCACGTTAACAATGACGATGGATTTTCTGAGAACGATGACCACAAGGGATATAATCATGTACAGTTAAGAAATGACTTGAAATAAGTCGCATCATCATACAGAATCATCATGATGATGCTAATAGTTCGCTCTTCGAATAGTAATACCAAGCTTCCTGATTCCAATACCTCTTCCACTCCTGGAGCCAGAATTCCCATCCATGACCACACCTCTCCTCAGGAGACTTCTGGGCCAGACTTTAGTCACATTCCTTGAAATCGATTGGGCCGAATCATATGGGCCGACCTCGAGTCACAACCTCGAATCACAATGGTTACGATTTGAATAGAACGAGTTGAGCCGTACGTTACGTGACAGAAACTTGAGACAGGCAGCCGTAAGCAGACGTGTGGCTGGTTTTATTATCGAGAGTCTGTCGAGTGACATCGTGTTAGCTGGTTTTTAGAGGGCTGCTGAATTGAGATTGTTCTGATTTTTTTTGCTTAACCTTCTAAGAATGGGCATAATGCTTCTCGACAACTCTCTTCGTGTTTTATCTTTTCGAAGATTTACATGAATTTTTTGAGACATGATATAACTTTTTTTGAGATTTACAGTAGCCCTCGAGAGATGAAATTCGCGCATAATAACACTTACTTTCTTTTCAAAATGTTTTTTCAAATTCCTAATAATGCACGCAGCTTCTTGACTCTAGGGCTTACCTATGTACACTGTGAAATCAGAATCTTGAAGAATGGTCTTGGATTTACACTCTTGCGAATCTCTCGAGCGGCTGCTCTAAAATATGATCAATATCGACAAATTATAGTAAAGATGAGTCATAAGAATCTTGAATGGAAGGAATTTCGAGTTATATACCAAAATCGTATCTCGCAATCATTGTCACTTGAATGACAGAATGCATTTTTATCCGATATCATCGCGCTCGTGACAAATATGTTTTTTGAAAAAAGAATCGTCTTAGGTTATGATAGAACAAAAAAAAAGGGGAAATCCGATGGTAGACACAAAAAATATAGAACTCAATCAATGCAAATTATGGTCTTCGGGGTAAATCAAAACAAAAAATAGAATGGCAGAACGTTAATCGACGTCGAATGATTACAAGAGGGGGAATTCATGTCGCTGCGATTCATTCAGAGTAAATAACCCCACTCTTGGTCTTGGGCCATATTTACCAAAAAATGCTCCAAACTGCTTTCAAATCATGCTTTCAAGTCGAATACTTGCCCACGACTCATTATGAAACTCACTAGGGTAAGCTGCGAATACATTTCTGAAGCTTGGACATATACGACACCCAAGATAATGATTCGACTCTTTTGACAAAAATCACGGAGGACAGGCGTTATCTCTCCGCTTGAAATCATTATCTAATGTCGCTCCACACGATAACTGATTCAATATCTTTCCACACGATAACTGATTCAACATTCAATCCACATCATTCATATCCCCCTCTAACATTTGTATGGCATCATCAGTCTACATCATTCATATCCCCCTCTAACATTTGCATAGCATTGGTTATATCCTCCAGCATCTTTGTTTCCCCGTGTAACAAAAACGGCACCCGATCCGTTGCCGATCTTTGTGTGACCAGCCTATCTAGCTTACTAGAAGGCGCGTCTTCTGAGTCTTTGACCTTGTCTAGGTCGACTTTGTCCAAATCCTGCCAACTAGACATGTTACTTTTCAGCCCGATCGTGCTTTGCGTCTGGAATCTCGTTAGTCTGTCGATGTTGGTATTTCGTCTGTCCATATTACTATTCCGCCCTCTGTCCATATTACTATTTCCTGCGGACACCCGGGAAGCGGACACTGCGGACATCGAGCGCGCCGATAATCGCGGAATCGAGAGTCTTGCTTCCTGGCCTTGTACTAGGGGAGGAGACGGCCCTCCAGAGGCTCTTGCAGGACCACCAGGGGCTCCTACATTGCCATTCGAGGCGGATAATCTTGATGTAAAGCTAGGTCTCTCGGTGCCTGATAGTCTGTTTGACTCACCTACTATAAAAGTCTTGTTTGTGGACAGATTTAAACTTTTGTTAGGCGCTGCGGTAGCGCCGGCTGCGGAGGAAGACATTGCTGCTACATTCCCAAATCGATTTTCGAATCTCTCCTGAATAGAACTCACACTGATGGCAGCGCCTGTGCTACTGATGGCAGCGCCAGTTACACCGGGTATTACAGTACCATTGGCTTGGACAGTATTACTTGCGGAACTTCCATCACGGGAGACAGCGTTACTGGCGGAAGCATCACTTGCAGAAGTGTGTCTCAATCTGAAACTCGAGTCAAACTTTACAGATGACATGGTTGGGGTTGCGTCCCCTATCACACTGATAGAAGACACTGTCGGGAGGATTTCTGTATCGCTGGCAGTCCTTTCAACCACTCTGATGGGTCCCTTTGTTATACGCTCTCCATTGTTAATGCGCTCTCCCCGAGCACTGTTAGGATTATTAGGATTCTGATTCTCCCTGAAACTAGCACTCCTATGTACAGAATTCTGATTGATATCACTGTGACTTAGCCCGCTCCTCGGATCGACAATACCGCTCCTCGGATCATGTGACACAGTTCTCGGCTGATAAATAGAAAAGTGCGTCATTGATCTATTCAAAGCCGCAATCATTTGGCTGTCTTCAATAGTATCTTCATCATGCATCGGCGAAGAGGTGTCCTCGTCATGCATAACTTCTGCCGCACGAAAGTGGTATCCAGAATTAGTATTACCGTTCGACTCTAGTGTAGTATCATGGTGGAGAAATTCACCGGCGCCGTTCAACGGCCCGTTGGGAGATCTACCATGTGACTCGGTAGTATCATAGTGAAAAAAATCTGTCTTATCGGACTTACCATTGGGAGATGTCGAATTCAAATTTATAACGTTTCTCGGATCAGTATTCGTCAGCGTATAATATGGCGTGACGGTAGTATTTACAGTGTTGTCACCGGTGTCGAGTGAGTGTATTTGTAAATTCCGCGATGAGTTTGAATTTGAATGATTCATAATGTTGAAGTCAGGCGTCACTTCAAGTTCCGCGTTATTTTGTTGATCGCTCTCACTAGCGTAGAAATCGTCCCATTCTTTCTTTAGAGCTGCTCTTTGAGCTTCTTCATTGTAAGTCTCTTGATTGTTATCATGAAAATTATCATGGAAATCTCCCCAATCTTCTCGAGAGACAGTTCCGATAAAGAATTGCTGCGCCGCCTTTCTATCGGCTTTTAGTTGCGCTGTGGATTCGTATCTGTTGATGTCTTGCGGCTGTTGCATGTCTGAGATTTGTCTTCCCACGTGTTGCATGTCTGAGATTTGTCTTCCCACGGAAGCGTGGCTGAGGCTGTCTGAAATTTGCCTTCCCACAGAAGCTGGGCCTACCGAATGTACGCCTACCGAAGCTTGGCTAAGGCTGCGATGGGTCGTTCTCGTATTTTTGTCGCTCATAGTGGTCGGACTTTTGTTATTGTTGCTCACAATGTCATTAGAAAGGGGGACTTCTTGATTTTCTTGATTACCAATGTCATTAGCATTACCAATCTCATTAGGGTCATTAGGCTTGTCATTAGGGCCATCAGGCTTATGACTGTTTGTTAACGACCCAGCTGACCCACTTTTGCTACAACTTCTTAAGCTCTGTTGTGACCCACTCTTGCTTCTCAAGCTCTCTTGACTCTTCACCTGACTTAAGAACGGAGTTGAATCAACTCGGATCAAAACATCAGACTGACAATCTCCCTGTATGGTTGTGCTTGTTGTGTGAAAGAGATTGTAATTTTGTGACATTGAATTTGCGGTACTGGTTCGGGTCAGAGGTGTGGTGTTTTCGCGGGTAAGATTCGTGCTTTCATCACAATTATTACCCATCAAGGCATTTGCGTTCGTATTTTCGTCACCTGCTGTTTCGAGAGTATTCGGATCAACCTGTGTACTTTGATCGACATTATTCGTATTTTGATCAACAGCATTTTGATCAGCAATATTTTGATCTCGAGTATCACCAGATACATCGCCCTGAACAGGATCACCAGTACTCTGTTCGTCATCAGCTTCATTGCCTCTCTGTGTCTGTGACCCCCGAGTCTGTGACCCCCGAGTCTGAGACCCCTGTGTCTGATCCGATCCATCAACGCTTGTAGTTCTTGTTCCGGGGGGACTTCCGGAGGGACTTCCAGCAGCTGATGTTGTCCCGCCGGTTGTTGCCATGGTATTGTCCCTGCTCGCCAGAGCTGAATTGAAATTCTGACCATCCTCGACCGTCGAGTCGACAAAGTCTTTCTTTTTTTTACGACATAATAGAATCAAGAGCAAAGTCAACACGATTGACGTACCAGAACCAACGCCGGCTATGTAGATCCATGCTGGATTCGTCGCTGCGTGTTTATTAGAATTGTTTTTGGTCATACTATCAGGTATAGTGCCTGAGTTTAATGTTTTCAGAGAAGATTCAGAAGATTCAGCAGAAGTCGCGTCAACGCCTGAGGATAACGCTTTTGTTTTAGCGCCGTTTGTGACACCGAGAGGCGGGAGCAAATTGCCGGTTTGCGTCGATCTAGCGTTCTGCTTTCCAGAAATATAATTGTTACCAAAACCGCCCTTCGATGGATGCGAAGGAACTTTCGATCGGTAAGATCCAGGAAGTTTTTGAGTAAATTTCTGAGAATTCGCAGATTTCTGAGAAGAATTGAAATTCTCAGACTTGGTTTTATTAAGATTACGCTGGTGCATAGCGACGCTACCAGCAGCTGTCATAAGGGCCCCAACAAGACCCCCGGTGAGAAATCTTCGACCCAAAAACGCTTTTCCCCTTGTATTCAGCGTTCCTCCTGTCGAAGTGTATCTTTCCTTTGCGCCGTGTTGTCCTGGAGCGAGATTAGTAGCCTCTTCTAGAGCCAAATCATAGTGGACCTCTTCTGAGCCGAAATTCCGAGTGAAATTACCACTTCGCATTGCCATGCTTCTTTCCAAATTATCTTTGGGTTGCCCTGGGACTTTCGTTAAAAATTGTGTAAGTGGCGATGCTGTTTGTGATATTTGTCTCGGCAAATCAGATAGCTGTCTCGGCAAGTCAGATAATGTACTCGATAACTGTTTGACTAGTATTTTGGCTTGGTCCATCAATGACGAAGTAGCTGGCTTCTCAGAGTCCTCAGATACTGTTTGTTCTATCGATGCGACTGGCCTCGTAACGGCTGAGACAATCATCGACGGTTTTTCTGCTGAGACATCATTTGGAAAAGGCGTGGAAATAGTCTCTGGATGAACAGACACTCCTTGACTCGGTGTGGAATTATATTGCGCGAACGATGGATCAGCCTGCATAGACTCAAGTCGCATGTCGGAAGGCGGGGTGCCTGGCACTGGCATGTCTGGCGCCATTTCTGGCACGGACGACGGTGTGTCCGATGACGGCGGGGGAGATACTTGCGTCTTTAGCTGCACGGACGTCAGTCCTGATGACTGGACAGAGACATCCATAGACACTGTGTGATTTGATACATGCCCAGATTTTATACGGGGTGTAGAAGGTAGAGAAGAAGGCGGCGTGGGAGGCATAAAGGAAATCGGTGCGAGAGGCATAGAAACTGGCAAAGACGCCGAATCTGGTGTGACAACGACTCCGACTGGAGGAAATTTCAGCGAATCCGCTTTCAGAAGACTGACGGGCAAATTTGCAGAATTCATGTCCGACTCATTAGAGCCATTGTGAATCTTATCTGCAAGTTCAAGTTCTGACTCATCCTCGTGATCGTGCTTCAGATCATCTACCGTTCCGGTAAGCGGAGCCAGTGATGAATTATCAGGCACATGGGATTCTCCATCGGAATCATCGTCCATCCGGGATGAGTCAGGTCCGTAAGGCGACCAATTATGAGGGTCCGTGACACCATGATTGTCGAAGCGTACACTCATCGTTTTCATCCTTTTCAGCTGAGTCTCACCCTGTTGTGCTCCCTTCAAGTTCGAAGCAGACTCTGTACTCCTCCCTTCCGAATCCAAAGACATTTCTGAAATCGGATTCAAATGAGAAACCGACTTCAGTGGAATTGACTTCATCGTCTGAGCTCTCTGTAGATTTACTTCTGACAATGTTTTTTCTCCCTGTTGTGTGGGAGATATCAGCGGAATTTTTACGCCATTCCATCCTGACAACTCTATTTGTACATTCGCTAAGTCTTCTTCCTTTTTAAATTTCAAAAGCTTGTTTTCGGATTCCGGATCTTTCAACTTCACCAACCGTATTTTGTGATACCTCCCCGATACTGTGGCCGCCTTGCCGACTTGTCTGAATACTTGAGCGGCGGTTTGGGAGATGCGGCTGAAGAAGGACGAACGTGTCTGCTCAGACATTTGACTGTCAGCGATAGATCCGGCGTCTGACACATTGTCGTCATGACTCTCAGAAAAGGTGGTACCTGTCAGTTGACTCCTCTCAGAAATTTCAGACTCCAACCAAATCCAGGCTTCCACTTTACGACTGCCATCGTCGGGAGTTTTGAACTCGATGGTGTCTTCAATTTGGTTTTTTTCACCCTGATTACGATTGGTTTCATTGTTTTCAATCTGCCTTAATTTCTCATCAATCAAATCAATCAAATTGCTAAGATCAGCAGCAAAATTAAGATTCTTACCCCTTTCAAGATTATTGTCAAGATCAGCACTTTGCGCATCAAGACCTTTCAACGCATACCGCACCAAGCTCCGAAGCTCTTTCAATGCCTGCCGTCCATACTGAGCCTCTTTGAGGCTCACATCGTCGGATGGGAAATAGTTTAGCTCCAGCATTTGGATAGTGGTATCAGCTTGAGTTTTGTATTTTTGATTGATTGAAAGAACCGTACTCAAATTCTTACTGAAAGACTTGAACGACTTAATCGTATCCGATTTCTTTGAGTTGAAAGATTTGCTTCTTTGGAAAGATTTGTTTCGTTCCAGTTTCTTTAGACTTTCCAATCTCTGCAATTCTCCAAATTTTCCAAACCCAAACGGATGATCTCTAAACCCGTGCGCCATGAAATCTGTCAAAGTAGGGGCAAAAGGCTTAATTTTCCACAAATTATGTTGAAGACTGGTCAAGAATTCGTCGACGTCAGGGATTAGGATTTGTTTTTTTAGTTTTTGCTCCTTTTCCTTGGAGGGACTGTCGGAATCGAAGAGATCAAATGACATATCAAATCCGATTCGTGCTGAACGTGTCTTGCTTTGTGCCTGATTCTCGACAATTTTCACGGTTTTTTTTTCGAGATTCTTGCCAGTATCTCGATTTCTTTTGTTGTTATCAGTATCGTCGCCGACTTTGTTCTCAGTATCATCATCGACTTTGTTCTCAGTATCATCATCATCATCGTCAGTATTCACATCGCTGGTGCCGTCGTTGACATCAGTATGATTCTTCACAGTATTCAGATCAGCCGCAATCAACGGGCTTAATCTAATGGTGCATTTTTTTGCCCCCTCCCAATTCCACCCATTGGCATCAGGGATGTAAACCTCCAGGATGATCATCGAATTCGAAACAACAGCAACAGTATCTTTCTGGTAACCAGAACGGCGAATCTGCGTGTTGAGCGGGTAACGTGGGAGAGCATTGTTGAGAGGGTAACGTGGGAGAGCATTGTTGAGAGGGTAACGTGGGAGAGCATCGTTATACTTTTCAATGGGTAACTTCGAGTCCTGCGGAGGAGAATCCTTTTCGGCAAGCTGCAACAGTTTGGCGTCCAAATGACGTATGTTTTCAGAGTTTTCTCGGTTTTGTTCTTGTCTTTCTTCACTTTCCTTGCCAATGAAGGACTGATGTTCTTCTTCTTTGAGACTCGTCAGCTCATGTTCCAGCTTTTCCAGCCTTTTTGCCAATGCATTATATTTTTGCCTCGATGTTTTCTCATCCTTCAGAATGTTTTTGAATTCTTCGTACTCATCGGCGTAAAGATTTCGTTCCAAAAACTTAAAAGTCTCACTTGCTTCGTCTATTTTTTCCTCTTGACTGAGCCTTGATGTATATTCGCTCTCTTCTCTAAGCGAGATGCTCTCTTCTTCATACGAAATACCCTGTTCTTGGCAAAGCAAAGTAGCGCTACTCTTTTCTTTTGTAAGCGAAGTACTCTGTACTCTGTTCTCTTCTGCCTCTTCTTCTATTTCGGAAAGAGGTCCAAAAGTCGCAGACTTCTTGAGCACCCCAGAATTCCTCAACACTTCTCCGATCACGCTGCTGGGCTTCGCATCTATCTCCCGCAACTCTGCCAAGTCCCCTAATTCTGTCAACCTTTCCTTATTTTTTTCGAATCCTTTTTCTTTTTTTTCCATACTGCCTTTTATTTCAATTATTTTTCTCTTTATTTTTTCCTCGATTTCTTTTCTCCTTATTTTTTTATTTTCTTCTGCTTTTTTTGCGTTATCAATATCTGTCTTCAAAATCGCTTTCACCGTTTCTAAAGCATTCGCCATCCAGACCCTGCCGGGGTCTTTTCGCCAGTTTTCGTCGACTGTTGGGTGGAGGATGGAAGAATCGTAGGGGATTTGGACTTTTTGGACCTTGTTCGCAGGATTGAGCTTGCTATTGTTATCGTAGCCCCTTTGTATCAGTTTGTGGTTTTTGTTTTTTTGAATATCAACTGTAGGATCGCGGACAAGTTGGATCGATTGATCAGTGTGCTCGAGAAAGAGTTCTTGTTTTTTGGTATCTTCGTTTGACGCTTTATCGTTTGACGATTCGTTAAGCGATTTTTTGCTACTTTTTCTGCTCAAAGCAATGGCATTGCTCTCAGCAATGCTTTGCAAATTCTTGCCGTTATGCAAACTCTGTCTCTGATCTTGGGAGCTTTCATCCTGAGACTCGTTTTGGAGTTTCAGAAATTCAGACTCAGTGTTACTGTTTCCAAACTTACCATTTCCAATCAGAAGACTAAGTTCAGGGTTCTGAATCAGATGAATGAGCATCGGGGGCAGGCCGATGTTGCTTGTTGTCGTTTCATACAAACTCTGACTCGTTGTACCAGAATCAGGATCTGGATCAACCGCAACAACCCCGAAAGAAGAAATGTCGAAGGGGTCGAAGAATGGAAGAAAGAAGATTGGAAGATTCAGAAGACTCAGACGCAGGCTCTGAGTCTTTTGAATCTTGAGGATTCTGGGCAACATTGACATCATCGTCGCCGCTTTTGGAGAAGATACTGGCATCATGAATCTGATTTCAATTCTTGGAGAGATCTCACTGATTTCAACTCAAGGAGATACTCACGTGAAAAAGACACTTAAGAGACTTCCAAAAAGACTTTTAGAAGTCAGATGCTTTCAATATATGGCTTTACTTTCAAAAAGACGACCCACTGGTCGATTAATCAGACAAAATTCTTGGAAAACTAAAGACAAGCAAAAATGTAAGATCAGACACACTTGTATAACCTTTCAAACACGTTTGATGACTGAGACTCTGAATCTGCACACACTTGAAAAAGGAAATTGTATGGGCACTGTGTAGGACCACTTCTTGACAACCTAAAAAGGTGCTTGACTGTATCAGGCTGGTAAAACAAAACTCAAGAGATTCAAGATTTCTGCGCCCAAATTTTCAAAATTTAAGATAGTCTACTTCTGCTGCAGCTGCGCTGAGAATTCAAACTGTTCACAAAAAGTTAACACAATAGAATCTAGATTAGAACGATAGTGTGAGTATCACTATTTTTCCGTCAGTTGTTAAAACTGTGACACGTCATGAATGAGCATTAACATAGAAAATGTCGATCCCAATTCATTGGCATTGCAACTTGTTACTAGTCTTCGGGGATTCGTTGAAATTTTAAATTTACAAATAGTAGTTTTTGGAAAAACAGAAACAATTGGCGACGCAATCAAATGACAACGTCCTGGAATCAGATTGGAATAATTCTGAGTGTATGCTGAGTGTGTACTGAGAGATGCTCTAAGAGAACCTGTATGCCGATACATTATAGCTGCATGCCAATACATTATGTTCGGAGAGTTTCGATCTGTGTTGAGAAACTGCATATGAATTCCGAATGACAAAAGCCGATTGACACTGATTGATATGCTTTGCCGACCCGAATACCAAAATCCCTCAATTTAATTTTCAATGCACCCTAAAGAAAACAGCGCTGCAAGCCCGTCTCTCAATCGTTCCTTCGATCAACGATTGCTCCGTCTGAAACGCTCCACACTCTTCCGACATCGATCGAAAAAAGTGAACAGATCGAAGTTCCGACTTCGATCTATACGTCGATCTCCGATTCGGATCTATGCTGCCACCACGAACACCTTTGGGTCTGCAACAATCATATGGCGACTTTCATTAATTTTAGAGCTTCAACGCCCTTTGCATGGATATGAATGATACGCAAATGGAAACTAACAGTTCTCAGAAATTCTGCTTCGGAATTAATTCGGACCGTCACCCGGTTGACTACCGGGCCTAACATTGCAAATTTCGAATTGCCCGACTTCTCGAATTACCAGACATATATCAAATCAAATCAGAACCGGTTTCAAAAGCCTAAGGCTAGACACTTATCAATCGTAGTGGCTAGAGATGAATCGTAATCGTATACGGTATTATTCGATTTCGCAAAAGAGAGTAACTAACTCCATCCAATACTTACCATTCTTCTTTGCCTTAGTATTTCATTCTTTCGTCGCATAATCAGTCCTTCGGAATCGTCGTCACAACCTGAAACATTTTGCAAATGCTATCACACTGAAATCTGAACTTCAAAATCGTTGACGTAAAAAGAACTTGGCTTATCCAAATTTAATTCCTTCAAACCTGTTAAGATCCGAAACTTCGAATCAAGAGAGCAATACCATAAACAATGAGCATGCGCTTTTATTTTCCAAAAAAAATACTCAAGAGGCACAGAATCTCATATTAACTCTACCGCCAGTTAACGACATTCCGATAACGACATGACATTGAATATCGCGAGTTTTGATGATTCTGCTGTGACTGAGTCACTATCCTGAGTCAAAAGCTTACTTAATCATCTTCCAACATGAGAATCGAGATGATGAGACGTCCCCCACAGCCTCTGACCTTTGGCCGACTCCATATGACAATCTGCGTTGACTACATTAGCACTCAAATCCACTACATCAATCCTACATCGGATTCGCGTAACTTTAATTGAAATTCAAATTGGTCTCATCCTCAAACAATGCCTTCTACTGTAACTATGGTAGCCTTACTAGCGTTAATGATGCTATAATCCTTGATATCAGCTTGCTAAAGTATAATCAGGACGCATTTACAAACTTCAATATCTCGCTTTCAGTAACTACTCTCCATCAATGCACAGCTTCACATGTCGAATAACGTCAAAAACTTGTCTCATATAGAATAAACCCGACTTGGCGGCTTCTCTCGGTTCTGGAAAAGACGAAATCTGTCCTGAAGTCGCATATTTCCCAGTATTTCAGGGCCTCCTGTTTCAGGACGTGTCTCATTATTCTGGACAGTGTGCCCTGTTCCACCATTCCGGATAGTGTCCCTAGGAATCGACTCAGCACTCCAGAACCTAACGTCCTCATTTTGGGAAATTCCGTCTTTGCTGCTGTTGACCTCGTCATTACTCTTTCTTTCAGGAGGGCGCAGAAGAGTTGGTAATCCACTGCAAATCGTGTCAGCGGTAGAGGCGCAGGCCATGTCGACGTAACCATTATCGACGTAATCAATGTCGGCCCTGAAATTACCACTATCGGCCCTGAAATTTACATTGTAAGCAGTATCCGTCGGCGTTCTGCTAACAGCAGCGCTACCGTTTCTGCTAACAGCAACACTGTCGGATCTGTTAGCAGCAGCATTACCGGTTCTGCTGGGTTGAGTGGCGCCATTATCTGCCCTGTTCGGAGAATTAACGCGGCTACTATTAGGAGTGGTGTTAGGAGTGGCGCTGGGCGTGTGAGTTGTGGTGCTCATGTCATCGGTATCGCCGCTTGTGTTACGCGATTTAGATATTTTGTCATTTTCCTGCCCATTATGGTCAGACTCACTGCCATCAGAATCATTTGCTTCTGCCCTCGTGCGGCGATTCTCCGTCGCAATGCTTCCCCGAGACTGAGTCTTGGCCTTGCTGCCCCTTCCCCTATAATTGCTGGCATTAGCAGCACCTGTTGACCTATTGTCAGTTGCAATGCCCGCAGTTCCAGTGCCGCTGTTACCTGGTAAGTTACCTGGTGGCGTTTGCTTGTCACTACCTAAATCTGAGACTGTTTGCTTAGCCTGCCTAAGCCTGCCATGGCAAAGACAAACCCCGATGAGCAGCACAACAGTTGTCACACACAGCCCAATAACGACGGCAGTCCAATACATCCACAAATTAGACTCAGAGTCAGACGACTCACGCTTCTTTCGTTTTCGGTTCGAAACTTTTTTACTATTGTAGAAGAAATCGTCATCGTCGTCGTCGTCATCTGTCTTGGAGCTCGACGAATTCTTCACCCTGTTTTTTTTTACTTTTGTTGACGTAAACGATCTTTTCGGTACAGGCTGGAAACTTAGAGTTGGAGGTGTCCGCTTTTTGTCTCCGAAATTCTTTCTTTTCGTGTTTGTCATCATGTTGCTTTTCTGATTTTCATTTTCATTCCCATCCTCCTCTTCTTCAGATTCTGACTCATCGCTCGCGTCCAACCAATCGGATTCAACAATCTCAGGATTGAAATTCTCAGAAGTGTCAGAAGCAGCATCGTCAAACTCGTCTTCCTCTGTGTCTGCTGTGGATCCAGCGTCATTTCCTTGAGTATCGTTTTTCGAATTCTCTTGCGTATGATTTTTCAAATTTTCGCTGGTGAGGTTAGAAGCTTTTTTCTTCTTCTTTTTCGTCTTGTCTTTTTGCTCATTCTGCTGATTTGCGCCGTTTTTATTTCCAGAATCTTTTTCAGAGTCTTTTTTGGGATCTTTTCTAGAATCTTTGCCAGAGTCTTTTGCAAAATCTTTTCCAGCGCCTTTTCCAGAATCTTTTTGAACGTCAGCCTTTTTCGAAAAGAAGAAACGTCGCACAGCGAAAAAACCCGCAGTGACTGCTGCGCTGATGACAGTGAGAATGGTGGCGGTCTTGAGGACGCGAGTTGCTTTCTCTTTCATCGTTCCTTCGCCTGTTAGAAGCTTCAGAAAACCTTTTCCTTTTTTTCCACGATTTGTGGGCGTGCGAGTGTTGTTATTGGGAGGCACAATGACAGGATCTACTTCTTGATTTGAAGACTCGGCGGCATTTAATTGTGTTCCAGTTTGGGCCCCGGTTTTCGTCGGAGATCTGGGTCCCGTTGCGGAGGTTGCTGCGGATCCATTCTGAGCCGGGATGCTAGTCGTGGAAGCTGCTCCTGGAGCGTTTGCTGAACCGGGTCCGGCGGCGGTGCTATTATTTGCGAGAGAAACGCCTGGCAGATGTTCATCAGTGTTCACTCGAGGGGACGGGGGAGCTTGCTGATCGGATGAGTTTGCCGATTGACTTTCTGAAATTCGTGTGCGTACCGATTCCACATACTCTTCCGCCGTCATTGGAGATGGGATTGTATAGGTCGTATCTGAATAGAATCGATTTTCCTTCTTGGTGTGTTCCAATTTTAGTTTGTCCGATCCACTATTGGGAATCGTTAGCCGCATGCTATGATAATAGCCGGAAGCTGAAAACATCCTGCCGAACATGCTTTCGGCCTCAGGCTCTGGCAACCACATCTCAACTTCTATAATCTTGTTGGGGATTTCCGAGTTTGTTCCATCATACTCGGTCTTGAAAGTGATCGTGTCATAATATCTGGAGAAATAGTAGGAGCTGGAAACTTCTTTTTCCAACATTTTGTCAACCACAGTTACCACTTCGACGATGAGCTTCGCCGCGTCATCTTCTGACGTTGCTCCCTCCGCGGGAGATACAGTTAGAGCATTTTTCATTCCTCTCAGAACTTCGTTGACATCCTTGCGGCTGCTCTCGGTCGAAGTGTCCAGTCGGACCGACTGAGAGTAGTTGCTCTTTGTGGTCCCGCTATTTTCTTGGTCGCTATTTTCTTGGTCGCTATTTTCTTGGTCGCTATTTTCTCGACTGGAACCGCTGTCAATGAAGCCGCTTGCGATGAAATCGCTGAACTTGGGGATCATCTCTTTTGGTGTGTACTTGTTTTCAAGAAGAGGCGCAGAGTCAGTAATCAAGACGGTAAACCAGTCGCGAGGGTTGTCGGACTCGTATCTGCAACTCATTTCAAACTCGGGCGTGTCTTCTTTCAGAATTTTCCGGATACGAAACAGCCGATAGCGCAAAGTTAATTGGATTTCATTTTCTTGAATGGCTATCTTATGATTTCTCACGGCTTTACGATTCTTGAGGGAGGCCAGTTCCTCTTCCAGATATTTTTTTCCTTCTTCTTTATGCCGTTTCGCTTCTTCTCCAGCATCACGATCTGCCTCAGCCGTAGACTGTCGTATAGCTTCACTACTATCTCTGCCTATACTTCCTTCAAGAAGTTTTATGAAGAGTTCGATCGTGTTGGCCATGTAAACCCTCCATCTATCCTTTCTCCAGTTTCCATGTGTCCCAGGATTTGCTGTAGCAGCATAAACCACATCAATTTCCACAGGAGCGAATCCGGTGGTAACATCACGGAACCAAACATTTCTTTCCTGCGCTTTGTGGACAAGATCGATGGGATTTTCTGGCATTTGAATTTGGCCATTATCTTCGTTCTGTTTCTGAATTTCGGACATCTTCACCACCTCATTGAGTCCGCTAGCAGCTTCAACGGTGTAACTACCGATGATAAACCGCAACAACACAAACCGAATTGGGTGAATCCGAAACGACTTGGAAAACGACATTTTTGGAAAACGATTTGGAAACAATGCCGTCACTGTCAGACTCACCTTCAACTTGATCGGGATATGAATACTTCTGAAACAAAAACTTGAGCCAAAATATCGAATGAGAATGATGAGTCGAGATTTCCAATTTTGAGTCGTATACTACACCGAAATCCGAAGTATTTTCTTCTGAAAGACTTTCGATGTTGGACTCGACGACCTCAAATCTCAGCTCAAGGACTTCAAACAATACCTAGATCTCGGATTCTCCTATCGAATCCCAGAACAAAAGAATTTGGCGCTACCTTATGACATCCTGCCGCTCATTTGCAGCCTCGATGTCATAAATCCGATCTCAATGACATCAATAACTCACTGATCAATGAAACCAAAACCAAATTCGAAACTTCTCGAGAGAAATGGACTCGAAACGAAAATGAATACTTTTTCGCATCGAAAAAACGTAGAATCTCTGACAACTACAGAGACTAGAGTTTTCAAATTAGAGAAAAAGATTTAGAAATTTTGAGAACCCTGCGCAATTCGATGGAATTTATTCGATGGAAATGAGAGCGTGAGTTTAATTTTACGCAGTTTAAATTTGGAAGAATCAGTCCCGGTCCGCTGATGTAATGAATGCAGAATGATATACGCAGTTATCAATGTAAGAGTCAACGTCATGCTCCGTAGGCTATGTCAAAGAGAATCGTGCTCCGTTAACTGCCACCGCAATACGTCGCACGCTTGCCCCGACATGCTCCGCTTGCTCCGTTTTGATACTTTCCGAAAATCTAGTCGCCGAAACTTAAACCACATGACACGCTCAAACCGTTTCTGCTTAACTTAGGTTTGCTGCCGCACCAAAAAAATACTATCATTATGACTGTTAGACACAAACCAAATTACTTTACGGATCGACTCGGTTACCATTCAAATTGCGCCGCAACCTCAGAAATTATCTTTTGCTTCAAATTCTCGCCGATACAATATTTCGCTCTCAACAACATTACATCGAGATTTTGCTATCAAAACTTCAAAAACGCTGCAATATACCAATACAATCAGACATGATTAGAAAATCGGGCCGCCAAAGATTCTGCCAAAATAAAAGCAACCCAACAAATCCCTCAACTAATTCCCTCAACTTGACCTTGCTACACTCAATTGCACAATCGTCAAATTTCAATACAAAAAAGTTTTTTTTTGAAAAAACAAAGCTGAACTCTTCGAAACTAATTTGAACTGCGTTTTGCATGAACTGCATTACCATTTGAATCTGCTGCGCCGAATACGAACACACCAACTTCCTCCGAATCGAGATTGTACATTCCGACTACAGGGAATCAGACGTCTTCAGGGACGTCGATTGAAATTCTTCGCCACGATTTGAAAACTAGCAGCGGCCCTGACTAAGAGAATAGACTTTGGCAGACAGCTCAACATAAAACGTTACTCAGCTCAACCTGGAGCTTAAGCATGCTTCCCTGCACACACATAAACTTTATTTAGAAATCATATTTATCGGACACACACCCAGAGACTTACACATGGTCGATCGCTGCGATTTCAGAGCTAGACTTCTTTGCACTGCCTACTTTGGCGCTTACTTGAGGCGTTCATAAATATTGCGAGTCACAAATTACAGAAAACCGTTCAGACTTTTTAGACTTTGACTGGGATCACAGCCTTTTACAACTTTTGGACATTGAAATAATATGCCTGCTTGTCACTTATCATATGGCAATACGGCGCCTGTGATGCGAGATGGCGTCGCTGCAACTTTTCCATACTGCGTTTGCAAATTTCGGCTGTTTTGAATTTCAATTGACTGAAAATAGCAAAACACGGAGACTAAAATTATAGGGATCACTTTGCTCATAACCGCATGAGCCTTGAACTTTTTCAAGCATGAATACGTTGATAGTTTTTTCATACAGTTCGCATCAGATACACCGTCAGAGGGTCTTTATGATTGCCAGACAAAGAACGCAATACTGGATAGTTTGGGGTATGTGCAGCACTGTCCTTCGCGTTCAAATCTGCACCCGCAGAAAGCAAATACATCACAACGGGGCCCCAGGTATACTGGCAATCGTTGGTCTCCGGGACTAAGACTTGATAGCAGCCCCTCGTTGCACCAACAAAGCCACTCCCAAAGAGTAGCCGGTAGCCGTCGCTATATTCAGTGGCGTCATTTGATATCGGTCTTGGGCATTCACTTGTGCACCCCAGTCCAGCAAAATTTCCATCACTTCGACGGATACACCAACGGCTTCATGGAGAGGAGTCCGACGCATCGCATTCCTGGCCTCGATATCAGCTCCATGCTCCAGCAACAGCTTCACCATGTCGGACTGTCCGCGGCGGGCTGCCATATGGAGAGGAGTCTCCTTTAATTTAAAGCGGCACTTGAGCCGTCGGAAACAGCTCCGGAAACAGCTCTCTGCAGGAATCGAGAGCACATTGATGAGCACCCCAATCCCTATGCAAGAAAGCAATGAGCTTACGTCGTCCATCGACACAAGAGAGTCTGGGCTTTGCTTCATCCAATCACCCAACAACCCGGTCAGCATCTGAGCGCCCCTCTGAGAAGGATCCGTGAGCACATTGGTGAGCACATTGGTGGCCACCCCAATCGCTATACCCGCAGTAATTGCTTTTGTGTTCCATGGAGAGTCGGAGTCTTTAGATTTAAGCTGGAGGAAAGACGACGCTGGAACCGACTCCGCGCCGTTCATTTCGCTCTTTTGGGAGAAATTAGACTTCGAATCACTTACATGGCGATTATGCTCAAATACAGTGCGTCGACCAACGTTGGTCGTTGCTTTGGCATATAATACCAACGCCCCGATGTTATAAACCAGATTCGCACGCATTGTAGACTTCCGATAAAATATCAAAGGCTTCAAACAGCCAACTTGAACTCCTACCCCGTCCAGTAAAATTCGTACGATATAACCTCGCAACAGCCTGAATTTGTTAAGAGCCATGACATCGATAACTTCCCCACGCTTCGACGGATACTGCGCCGGTTTTGGTTAATTCGCTTTCATCCAGACACTCTGTCCCCAAACATCTCCGACAACTCGTCTGCTCTCCGGAGCACGCATGCTCTCTGAAATAACTAGGAATGCTCTTCGAAATTAATGCGAATGCTCTTCGAAATATGCATGCTCTTCGCTATATACATGCTTTTTTTCGAAATTTAGAGCGCAACACTCTCAGAGATTCCTTTTTTTTACCGCACCGAAATAATAAACCACAAACAAAATTGAAATTCGTGTCGACTCAATCGCGCCGCTGAGAAGCCATCTATAGTACTGCCTTACGCTGATATCAATCACCTTTGAGCATTGCCATCCATCTAATGCTGCAATAATCGTTTCAGGAACGATAAATTTAACTGCCATCCTTGTGTCATCCGACAACACGGCCTGCATTCAGACTTCGAAACTAATTTGAGCAGCACTGCAATCAGAACTAGCTGCACTGAATACGAACACACCAACTTCCTCGGAATCGAGATTATAGATACCGACTACAGGGAATCAGACGTCTTCAGGGACACCGATTCTTCGCCACGACTTGAAAACTAGCAGCGGCCCTGACCGAGATCAAAACGAATGAAGATAGACTTAGACAGACAACTCGTTATGCACGCCAAATGTAACATAAAACGTTACTTAGCTCAACCTAGAGCTTAAGCATGCTTCCCTGCACACACATAAGCTTTAGTTAAAAACCACATTTATCCAACACACAACGACACCCAAAGACTTGCGCACGCCATGGTCGATCGCTACGATTTTAGAGCTAGTCTGACTCTTTCAATTGCGCTACCTACTTTGGCGCTTACTTCATGTTGTGTATAACAAATTATAGAAAACCTTTCAGACTTTTTAGACTTTGACTGGGATCACAGCCTTTCAGAACTTTTCGACATTCATACCGGTGATGGTAAGAGTTTCGAATCATATAGCTTTTCCATACTGCTTTTACAAATTTCGGCAGATTCACCTGAAAATACCAAAACACCAAGTCACTGTCAGAGACTGAAACATCATAAGCCTTAAGGCCACGCATCAACTGAACATCGAGAACGCGGCATCAACGTGAACGTAGAATCTCAAAACTGAGTTCACTAGCGGAAAGTCCCTGGCTGAGAGAATCGACCCACGAATCAGCTGGAAAATCAATCCTGCTGATTCGAGGCCTTTATTTTGCTCATAACCGCATGAGCCTTGCAGTCTTGCAAATATGCATGGAAAGTCTCGCGCTATCTTAGATTTTATACTCACAACAGTCGGGTCTTTTGATTATCCCCATCTTTTCGAGCGCCACTTTATCACTCCAACTCATGCTTGAGCTCTAAATTTGAGGCACCTTCGCGGTCACTCCCTACACTTTAATTGCCTTAGCCATAATAATATGATCTGCATGCAATAATAATTGCGTCGGCCCTTTGGGGCCTGTTTCAACTTTCAAGACTCAGGAGGCGGACACCGTTTGGCATTCCTGCGAGAGTTCTGAGTCGACATCGGCAGACATTTCACATGCTAGAACATGACTTGAACAAGCAATGACGTGCGCCGTCATTTACGCGCAGTATCATGAAATAAAAAAGGGGGGACGAGAAGACTTTGCGTCAGAACCACACACGTAATATCTTGCACCTTAGCCGCTGAAATTGCGGAGCTCCCTGCAAACATGTAGGCACTCAAGCGGAGCAATCTGATATCTGTTTTGTGTAGACTTCGGGAGGATTAGGAATCTCCAACCTTTGCGACTCTGTCAGTGTGCGTGTTTGGTCTTTGCGTATATTTTGCGGTACTTCTCGAGACAGATAGCATAGCTATCGCGATTCCTGTCATTCTTATGATTCATATCACTAATCTCAATCATTCCGCAGCTGTGAGGGAGTAACGACCAGCGCAGGCCCTAATAGTACATACATCATGATTCAGAAGAAATTTGTGTGGTTTCTTGGGCCCTTTACGTCTTTGCATGCGTCCTTCTGTTTCTTCTCGGCAAACTTGAGCAGGGATCATTGCGGTGGCTGATGGTTTCTCGGAGGCTCTTTGACTATCCAATCTGCCATTGGTCATAATCTGACCAGGACACTCCTCTTCGGCCTCGAGCAGTTCAACCCGTCGAGTCAATATTTTCCATGTCGGTGAATGCGATTCATATCTATCAAGATTTCTTTTAATTTCTGCAATGAGAAACTTTATCTTCCAAATTTCACACGCAGCCACTTTGGCAGTCGCAGAGAAATCCAAAATCTGGACAAGGTATTCTGCCCTGGAACGAGGACCCCACTCACTTCGAGGCACTGTTCCCACGATATTCAAATTGTCTTTATTCCCAAATAACAACATCAGATAGTACGTCTCTCTGCGGAATTTCGTTGTGGGGTCTCCAGTAAAAGACTCGTGGCGAAACATTGTATCCATTGGGATCTGTCCAGCCTTGTCCTTCGCGTTCACATCCGCACCCGCAGCAAGCAAAGACCGCACACTGCGCTCCCAGACATGCCAGTCACACCCTCGAAAAGGAGCCAATAGATGCAGTGCAGTTTCGCCATTGGAATTCCTTGCCTCAATGTCAGCCCCTCGCTTTAAAAGCACATCCAACGCGTATTGGCCTCTGGTTTTTGTGGCATGATGGAGTGGCGTCATTTCGTCGCGATCTTTCGCTTCTATGTTTGCGCCCTTGTCGAGAAGATGTGCTATCACGGTCCAGGTCCAACCACGGTTGGAGCGCACAGCTGCATGCAGAGGAGTTTGGTTTTCCGCGTCCCTCGCCTCCACATCAGCACCGAGCTCCAGCAAAACGTTGATAGTATCAGTGTCCTCCTGCTGGGCTGCCATATGGAGCACAGTCCCCATATAATTATAGTCGGCGTCGTCGAATTGATCCGACTTCAAGAAGTCTTTCCAGCGGCATATCGAGTTTGGATCGGCGCCGTTTCGGATTTGACGTCTGATGGCCTCTTCGGCCTCTTGTCGGATTGATAGACCCCACATCGAGACCGAAAAAGAGATATCTGATTCTCTTTTTTTCGCATCGAGGCCGTTTTTGAGTACCTGTTCACATAGCTGACGTTGATTTTCTCCAATATCAGCCCCTCTGTCCAACAAAAACCACACCCCCGGAGAGTGGGCAACGTCCTTGGCTTTCTGAAATGGCGTCGTTTGATCTCGGTCTTGCACGTCCACTTGTGCACCCTTGTCCAGCAAAATTTCCATCACTTCGACGGATATACCAGCAGCTTCATGGA
>Ga0099797_100408_pt1 | contig 27754 bp, 15 predicted proteins | sample Uncmet_Sort48C_1_FD_89871 | JGI IMG/M metagenome (GOLD analysis project Ga0099797, IMG submission 89871) | Marine eukaryotic communities from CALCOFI LINE 67, Pacific Ocean - C012_Sort48C_1 | ecosystem: Environmental > Aquatic > Marine > Oceanic | place: Pacific Ocean: Monterey Bay | collected... | reverse complement strand
CCATTATGAATTTGTCATTTTTGTATGTGTGTGTAAAAATATATATACCAATTTCCTTTAATCAAACTTAAAATCTTTTAAATCTTTTTCCTTTTTAAAATAGGTAGAACCATAGGCAAATATACACTCAGATAATACAGTAAAAAATATTGCACCATATAACGGTAAATGCACTTGTCCAACATGTTTACCATATACAAACATACGACTGTAAATTAAAGGCGCGCAAAAATTGGTAACAGATCTCCAGTTCATTTTATACGATTCCATTTGCCCTTTACCAAAACCTTTTGCAACACCAACTTCCGTCATTAATGTTTCCGTGCCATCACGCTGTCTTGTACCAAACATTAATATCCATTGCGCATATCGCATTGTTGGACCAGTCAAATACGACCATACACAGTATGCAATAATTTTAAACAAATGCGATATATGTGTATGCATTGTCCGACCAAATGCTTTGATACTGTATTTTCCGATAGGTACGCCTAAAAACCCAGTCACTGCCATCCGCGTCAACAATGCTGATACTTGTTTATCACTGTAATTCAGTTGCTCCTTCATCATCAACGTAGAAGAATTTTCCATCAATCTTGAATCTGTATATGTCTGGATCCCACTGGTTAATGTTAATGTACATAGTGATGGTCCATTTGTAAACAATGCTAAAAATGCAAATGGGTTACATGCTTTTAAATCAATCTTACGACGTTCGTTTTTATCAAGTGTTTCTTCTTGATTGTACAAAACCCAAATTGTAAATAACGAAGTAATACTGGACATACGATAACATTGTACTGCATTTAAACGACCACTTATCCAAGGTGCAGAAATCATGGCTAGCCCAGCTGGTGCCATATGCATAAATGCATTTTCTGCAATATTTCGTCCACTCATACAGTCAGCCATTTGTGCACGCATTTGTGCAAAATAGACTGTATCAAATGCTATATTAAAAACTAAACTCCAATGGGCATACAACGACAACGGATTTATTAAAACCAATGTACTTGAGACAAAATTCATAATCGCAGAGGGCAACATACCAAATTTTCGACCATAGGCATCGGATAAATTTCCAAATAGTGGCCCAATTAAAAACTCCAAAAATGCACCAACTGCACGTATTTTACCAAGCTCTAACGCAGCTAACGAGGAATTTCCTTGAAATATATTTAACATTAATGATACACGTGACGAAGTTATGACGTTTGCAGCTATTGCTCTAAAAATTAACGAACTAGATATACCGTATAATACTGGTTTAAACACTTCTGGGTCATCTAATTGCTTTGCACCTGTTTTCTCTTTTCTAGGTTTTCTTCTTAATATACCTAAAGATACAAATAGTGCAGACATTGCTTCTCCAAAGTGTTTCGCCTCGGTAGACATGATAACAACGCCCCTCCCCCTCTTTATACCCGCGTACAAACGCGTGGTTACGTAATAATATGGATACAGAATTGATACCCCAAGGTCGCTCAAAATGTAGAAATTGTCACGTACGTGCATGTCATTATAGTCAAAGTTCAATATAATAATAAATAATACTATACAACATACATACATAAGAATTATAATAATATTATAAATCATATATTATTAATAATATAATGATACATTATTATATTATATATTTGTAGCATTATTATCTTTTGGCACAAGCGCGGCACACAGCCTGGACAGCAACACACGGTAGCACTATTTACTATTAATAAATACAGCACTGCGCACTGCGTTTGTTATGATGAATTAGGTATTACGAGGCGAACCTTTCTCCTTTCTTAACATCAGTGGCTTTTCCTGAAATATCCGAAAAAGGAACTAAAGCGTTGATATTATGAAATAGAGTACGTATTATGTACTACCTGTTTTCAATGTAGTGGCCTGTTCTCGTTTTAGTGCACTTTCAGTCAAAACTCGGCCCACCAAACCTCTTTGTATTATTGTTGAGAAATAGTCGATAATTTAATGTATTATTATTGAAATTAAAAATATATTATTTTATTTTTATAATGTATATAATAATAATACCTTATTTCATAGTAATGACAAGAAAATTTCCTCGTTGTTTCTTTCGGTATTCATTGACGAGGAGAGCAAAATAGAATTGGGTCACGTAGTGGTATTGCCATGCTACTGTCATTTTGTTGGCAATGGCAAAAAAAAATAATATAATAATAATTTTACTATTATAGTGATGCACTTTACGTATGTATTAAAATTATTATAAAAATATTACATTTTATAATTATTATTATTGACAACATCGATCTTATTATTATTATTATATTATAGTATTATTTATATTATATCATTTATTATTATTAATTATTATTATACCACACACATATTATATACACACACTTTTGCCTTGTATATTTTTGCAACTACAGAATCCAGCTACGTCTTCTTTTTTTTTTATTTACTGTCATTTACACAAGAGATAATATCAAATATAGGAAAGAAAGCAGTTATAGATACGCTGTTTTTGTACCACCAATACAAGAGGATACAATATGTCAAGTAGCAACATGGAGAAGAAAATATTAATAATACCAAACGACAATGAGAACAATAAAAAAATAAAGAATATTGAAGATCAACGTGCTGGACTATGTAATTTGCCTGAAGGTATTTTAAGGCAATTGATCCTGTTTTTAACAAATGATTTAGTTACATTATCTAACTATTCTATGATGGGAAAAGTTGCAAGAAAATGGGCAAATAAAGAATTAAAAAAGCAACTATATGAGTATGTAACGAAAAAATACGGTGCGACACCATTGGTTCACTGTTGTGGTCTTGGAAACTTGAGCGACTGTAAAGCTATGATTGGAATTGGCAACTACAATGTCAATAAACGAAATAAATTCGGGTTTACTGCTTTAATTTCAGCTTCTCTTAAAGATCATGACCATATCGTAGAATATTTATTACAGCTACCAAACGTTGATATAAATATTAAAAATGCAGATGGTGGAACAGCGTTGTCATGGGCTATTCAAAATGGTAACACGAAGTTAACTAAATTATTTTGTGAAAGGAAACATGTGGATGTCAATGCAAATGTGAACGATGAATATTTTTTCTACCCATCACTAACAGAACATTCCAAGTACTGTTATGCAAATCTTCGCTTATATCGTAATTATGGAAGTTCAGCATTGCCTTTGCCAGCATTGTTAACAGCAATGAACTACCATCGAGGCCATAATTACGATGATATTGTTAAATATTTGGTAAAAAAATTCTTGAATAAAGGTGTTACGAAGAAACATGTAAATGAGGCATATATGTTGGCACACAAGAATGGTCATATTCTTCTTGAAGAATTCTTTAGTACCACTTTGTTAAGTTTCGAAGACAAAAAATAATATATATAGTATACTACTATATATATATATTGGTACTGCTGTGGTATTACATATTTATTAACTTGCCGTTGTGCTTGGCAACGATGGCGACTGTAACAAGTTATTATCTGAACAATATCATACGTATTTTATCTAGAGACAATGTAAAAAAATTAAAATAAAATATATATAACCATATTTTAAAAAAAATTACGAGTACAAGTAATTTGTGTTTTAAATATATATATATATTTAAATGTTTATACTTTCGTATATATAAGTATTAAGGGCAGATAATACCCAGTACAAATTGCATACCAAACGTACATACCGTGTTAAAAACCATGATGTTAAATATTGAAGACCAGAACTCATCAGTGCCATCACTTTGTACTAACTGGAACAATTCACATAATGGTGCGAAGCCTGTGCTTGCTGTAAAATATAAAACGTACGCAAATAAACCTGAATAAAATAAAAGTTTATTGCTCATCAAAGGTTCCATGTGTGGTTTACCACTGTAATTAACGAAAAAGGAATTCAGCACCATAGTACACGTGATTAAAAAAATTCCAGTACTCAGTATATTCGGTTCGAAATCCCCATCCCTTTCCATGGTTGCATCGTATGGCAGTGTATACTTTTTACAATCGTTTAAAACATAATACAATGACGTAAAATTTATAATCGTTTGCCCAACTACAGATAGAATTTCTTTCGTTTCAAAAATGCTTTTAGGTGGTTTTGATTTATCTAACACCTTCGTCGGTTTGCTTAAACTGTTGAAAAAGAACATGAATGATATAATTAACGCGAAGATTGTAGCTTGTTGATCTCCTTGTTTCACACCATTTAAATACAATGCACTTAATGAATAGGCAGAGACTAAGCAATTTATTCCTAAAATTTTATACATCTGTATAGTCGTTGCTAATGTGCTACGTCCATGACAAACAACATCAATTACACAATGTATTGATGAAAATTTTGATGTAAATGGTGCTGCTAGCGATGCATTGCTTAATTTTTGTGCAGTGTTATTCATATTCATTTCCTCTTGCATCGCCTTTAAAGTTCCAGGTCTACTGCTACTCGTACTATTGGAAATCTCTGTTACATTGTTCATTATACTAACACCAACATCTGCCCGTTTAAGTGCACTTACATCATTCGTCCCATCCCCACACATTAAAGTTGTTCCAATCTTTTTAAAATAAATAATTAATCGCTCTTTATCAATAGGTGACACACGTGCAAATACATTTGCATGTTTTGTCGCCTCAATTTTAGCGTAATTATCCAATTTAGAAAGGGCAGTACCACTTATACATAGTGCATAATTTTTTGAAGTGTCATTTACCAATGCTTGAAACATCTTGTGGCCAGCATACTCCATTGTCGATTGGGTCGACGTAGCGTTAACAGCGACCCAAACCAATTTTTTTGTGGTATCACTTTGTTTTAAGATCAGCCAAGATGGATTTGACGATAAAATTAAACCACTGCGAACAGCTACATCACAAGCTGTATATTCATTATCCCCAGTTATCATCACAATACGCTCCATTGCATTGTGTAAATGTGAAAGGGTCTCTTTCGTCTCCTTTTTCAACGGGGAAGTCATAACAAGAAATCCTGGACAAATTAAATTTTGTTCTACATCCGCTCGTTTTAAACTATTGCATTCGCTTCGGCTGGTGCTATCACTAATGTAACGATACCCTAATGCCAACACGCGTTTGCCTTCTTTCGTATGCGTTTCAAATTGTGATTTATATATTGCGTCTGTCTCTGCATCCCGCGATTTCAATAATGTTTGTATCACTTCTGGTGCCCCTTTTGTAACAATTAGAAACTTAGTTTTGTTATTGTCTTTCAATGTTATTTTTACAACGCATGACATGCGTTTTAACGCCGATGAGAAATTGAAACGTTTAATAATTTTTATAGACTTAATAGTATTATTGTCATTTAATAATTGCTTTGATCCAGCCAAAATCTCCCCGCTTTGTTTTAATTTAAAGCCAACACTTCGCAAAATAGATTTTTCCATCGAGTCGCCAACAATTTTGCCATTTACATTCGCTAATCCATGGCAACTAGCACATATGCACCATGTTTCAACGGATGCTTGTGTCATTTTACTTAACGTAGCACCATTCGGCTTACCACTTACATCATTACTTCCTGCAGTTCCGCCATCTTCTTTTGGAAGCAAAAACGGCACTGTACCTTGAACTTTTACCTCATCGGCTGTTAATGTGCCTGTTTTGTCAAAACAACAAATAGTAACAAATCCCGCATACGGTATTCGCCATTGCTCGGAGACAAATATTTTAACCTTTTGCAATGATGCAATTGATGTTGTTATGTTCAATGATAGCTGCATTGGCAATTCCGGTGGAATTACGTTTGTTACAATTACTATACAATGCAAAAATAGCTTCCATCGATTGCCATATTGATCATTTAAGCTATGTATCATGACGTGGCGTGAAGCAATAATCGCAAAAAATAACAATACCAATAAGAACTTTATAGTATCAAAATCAATCTCAGCTTTTGTATCACTGTGGAAAAAAATGCTACGCATAATTTCGCCCTCCTTTGTCATAAAACCAGTGCGCACACAATATGCAACGCAGCGGTCTTTCAACAGCTTTGTGCGTTTTGTTGATTCTCCTTCCACAGTATTACCGACAACGCCACTACTAAAATTACTTTTTGGGCAACGCGTTATGGTAGTTCCAGCATACAATGTATGGTTGGAGGAACTTGCATTTTTATTACTTGTAGTAAAATCGCACGGAATTTTCCATTTATAATCAGATTCCCCTGTAAGCATTGCTTCATTAACAAGCACGCTTCCATTTAATAAGATTGCATCGCATGGAAACGTCTTGCTGTTATTTTTATCATCTGTAGGCACGTTATCATCATTCCCATTATTTTTATTAAAAAATGTTTTTTTCACGTCAATTAAATCTCCAGGTAAAATGTGATGGCTACTAATTTCTATCCATGAATTGTTGCGATAGACACATACTTTATATGGATCTTTTAACATTTGTTCCATCTCTTGAAAACCTCGGTAACGCTGTATACTAACAGTCATTTCAAATATCAATATCATACCTAGGGTTACCAATGAATAATACCAATACTCATCTAATGCCCATAAAGATACGCAAAATACTTGAAAAATGAAAAACGGTGATAGCAATTGACCAAACAACACGTTCAAATATGGTCGTTTTGGTACACTATACTTATTAGGACCAAATTCTTTTTGTAATAGTGAAATTTTTTTATCTGATAAGCCGTTATAGCTACCTAACAGTTTCTCCATATCCAAATTCTTGATTGCATCATCATTATTGACTGGTTTAAACCTTTCCATATGTAATTTATTATGTTTATTATCACTACTGCGAGTATATTTCTGCTTTTGGTGAAAGAAGAATTGTTCTTCCAATTCATTATCGCCACTGTCACCGGATGCCGTAGCAAAATATAGTGTACATATAGTTTGGTTACCTTTGTTTGGAGGGGGGGTGACTAACACGTGAGTTCCTTTCTTTAAGCTGCTTGCGTTTCCACCATTACCACCACAATATTGATACCCAACCATTGCGTCAAAATTAACGGACCACATCCTTATTAGAAATGTGAATAAGTGCACAATACAGGCAGCTACCATCACACCCATTACTTGGTATTTATTAGGAAACGGAATTTCTATATATCCATCATCATTAAATAGCGCAATGTAATACATTATGACGAGTATTGTATCAATAAAAATAAACGGCAACACATCTAAACGCAGCCACGTTGAGCGCTTATCTAATATTTTAATGGATATTGTATTCTTTAATAGTTCATTAACTTTATTCATTTCGCTGGTGTCACTATTGTTATTAACTGGGTTTTTAGAGGTCACAGACGCAGCTGTCATGGTGCAATGAACTACTTAAAAATGCTTAAGAATATTGTTCTTTTGCTTGACGGCGCCTAGTGGAAATAAATCCATCCGTGTCCTTGCTCAAAACTAGGATAACGAATGCCGATCATTTTTTTGGGATATAAATAATAACAATGAATAATAATAAACCAACAATACGTAATAATAATAAAAAAATAAAAAATAAAATTAAAAAAAAATAATATAAATAATAATAATAATTGAAATAATATATAATACAGTAAATTAGTGCAATATAAAATTAATATTATTAATAAATAATAAAAATAATAAAAAAAAAACAACACAAACTAAAACAACAAACAAACCAATAATTATTATTATTTATAATATATAATATTATTATTATTATATTATTTTTTATTATTTTTTTTTTTTTTATAAGAAGAAAGAAATTAATGGCTATAATAAAATAGAAAATCTATTCTCGCGGCGGGTTTCTTAAAATAATAATGAGGTTTTAAGGTACAATACTACTAATAATGACAGTGTCGTATCATGTATATTTGACATTGCATGATGAACAATAAGGTGCCAAAATACTCTGTACTATTTACGAGTACATAAAAATTTAATAATAATTTCTTATATATATAAGGCCTTTTTATAAAAAATTTTAATTACGCAAAATTCGCGCTCTACAAAAAAATTTCTCAATTCTATTATATTATATTATTCTTCTTCAGTGTGTTATTACTATACTATATAATAATAATAATTAATTAATAATAATAAATTATTAAATTTTTTTCTTCTTCTTCTTCTTCTTTGTTGATGATTATGATGTTTTTAATTTTTTGTTGAGATCGCAAAAACTTATATGAAAGAAGAAACTCACGCGTATGAAAATTTATTAGAGAGAGATAAAAAGAAAAAGTTGTTAAAATAATACAAATAAATATATTGTTGCGCCATTTATTACCCTCTTCGTCTTCATTATTATTCTCAGATGGCAGCAGCTACTATCGTCACACCGTCCAATGTCCCAAACTCTTCTTCCAGATATATACCATTTAGAGAATTTAATACAGTCACAAAAGGTTTTGAAGCTTGTGAAGCTGAAGGACAATTAGCAGTGCCCTTTGTCGTTCGTGCATCTGCCTTAGCGTTGTCTGGGATTAATAAAGGTGATGTAGGTGCTAATAAAAGTTCTTGGCCCTCGTTAGCAAAAATACGAAATCAACTTGGCCTTGAAGCATATATTGAAGGATATTCTTGTGTAAATAGTGAAAAAATATCTTTAAGTGGTGCTGATACACTAATAGCTCATGATAACGGTACCTTAAATCACAACGTGATCGATTCAATTTCCACACGCTCTTCCACATCGTTATTATCAGAACAAATGATAAATGTAAATAAATCATCAAGGGTTGATGAGCAGAATTGGCTAGCATATGTTGTATCCCCAGTTTCCAATCAGATTGGTGCGTTACATTGTGATCCACCTTTTGGTTCCAACTGGCAATTTATGGCAGAAGGAAAAAAAACATGGTATGCTGTATCTCCAAAAGAATTTGATATTAAACTTTTTGATTGTCATGGTAAAGCACCAGATATGAAAAAAATTTCATTGCTTTATGATACGTATAAAGTATCAATTGGTCCAGGTGATTTTGTTAGCGTTCCAATTTTTTGGCCACATGCAATTCAAACGAACATAGCGGCTATTGGACTTTCAGGTTATTCGCTTGTTCCATCTGCATTGCTTTCTCCTAGAGATGAAAATGACGATGGCGATGGTGATTATTAGCTAATACGTATCGCCTTTGCTTAAAATATTTAAAAAAATATATCTATTAATTTGCACAGTAAATATATGATTGTTGATTATATTACAACACAAGTGCGTTTTAACAAACAAATATTATATCATACTTTTTATTTCCATACGATTAAGTACAAATTATTGTTTGGAACGGCAGGAAGTTGTTGCTCCTGTCGATCAGCTATTTTGTGCTGCTTGCAATTTGTTTTTTTTTTGGGAACTTTGCGGCGCGACAAATTTAGATTTTTTTGGGGTGTTCGATCTCAAACCTTAATAATTGTTTTTTAGACTAATGCCCTATCTTCAATCTCAAATCTTACTATAATTTCAATATAATGATAAAAAATAACTAGAGTCTATAAAGAAATTGTTCAAAATTATTTATTTATTACTGCACCATTCATTTGAAAAGTTTCTTAAGCGTCGCTACTATAAAAAGTGACTCCGCAACATCAACCTTAAATAATAGCACGTGAATATTAATATTAACGAACTCAGAACTGCTGCTGGCTTTTATTATTTTTATATTATTAAATCGTATAGTGTTTTTTTTTTGTTTATGTTGTCATTTACAACAACAGTGCAACACGCACACCACCAGAGTATTTTTTTATTATATTTTTTTATATTGATTTTTTTAAAGTGGTGTGCACGTGTGTATGTGTAGTAGTAAAAATTTTTATAAAATAATAAATAATTATTTGATATGAAAACTATAATATTAATCAGTATAGCTGGATAGCCAGTGGTTATTATTTTTTAAATTTAAAAATTATTATAGCCCGATAGTAGAATAAGAAGAAGAAGAAAATTATTTTATTTTTTTTATTTTATTAATTTTTTTATTATTATTATAATTATTATTTCAATTATTATATTATTATATTTGATTATTATTATTATTATTATTATTATTTTAATTTTATTTATTATTATATATTTATTATTATTTTTATTATTGTTGTCGATTGTCGTCAACAACAACAACGAAGAAGAAGGGCGAAAAAAATACGGTCTCTATTTGAAGAATATTTGCAGAACTAGTATCGTATTTAGGTTCCGTCACGTTTTATTACTTGTTTTTATCCACAGCCATATTAAAATATATCTAAGCAAATGGTGGTGTTACTGTTAACTTTAATAAGCGTAATCATGCCGTCGCTTGCCTACGAACAGCCAACGTGTCGCGCGCACGAGGGAACTGTCCTCTCTTTCTGCAATGGCTCTCCATTCCGAAAGTGGGGAGTAGGCCCCGAGGGTGAGGAACAGGCGATCACAAACTGCCAGTGGGCCGCTAATAGCCAAGAGTGCGTGCGCAACACGACCGTCACCCTCGATCCATTCACGCTCCGATCGATCGGCGCGGGTGGAAATGCCACCATCGATCGCATGCAGTGGTTCGGTGGGCACTGGAACATCTACAAGGGCGGAATCCAGTGGCGAGACGAGGACGTGGAGCTCTTTCACGGCCGCTACCACGCGCACCCAGGCCGGTCCTTCTACGTATCATACCGCATGTCACAGTGCACGGAGAATTCTGATCGCCCAGGCTTCGTAGACGTGCCCTCGCTAATGGCATCCTGTGCTAATGCGCGGCAAGGGAACCAACTCGCCTGGCCCCTAGACGCAGTGGACATGATCGTCAGCTCCAAGCCCGACCAGCTATACCCCAATTCCTGTGGCCATCGCAATGGCAAAGCTCCGATTGGCTTCATGCCAGGTTCGCACGCGGCGGCGGCTGAGTTCTTTGCGCTTTATTATGAGCACTGCATGCCGCCCACGGCGCAGAGTAGGGTGTTCATGGAGGTCTCCAATGAGTGCGATGTCAAGACCTTCCCGACTGCGTGCAATTCGCCCTGGTCCGAGATGGTTAAGCTACATGCCGCGGTGGGCGACGCAATTCACGCCGCGTACGATAATACGACAGCGAACCCACGCCCCATCGTCTGCGGCCCAACCGAAGCTTTCCCCGAATACCAACGAAAGGACTTCCTTACTTGGCGCGCCGGCGGGCAGCTCTCCGAGTTTCTCGCAGGCACCGTCCGCAACTCGTCAATCGACTGCCTGAGCACGCATATCTACTCGACATACCAGGTGACGGCCAATTCCACGGGTCGTGATTCGAACACGGACCCGTTCAGCTCCAATTACATCGCGCGCGAGGTGAATAATGTGGATGCCATTTTGGACATGCAGGAGGCAGGGATGACGGCGGAGGGGGCTGCGCCGGCGATACTCATTTCCGAGTATGGTGCGGCTTTCAAGGACAAGCTACTCTACTATCACCCGGCGCACGATTTCTGGATCTTGCGCGCCGTGAACACAATGTTGATGACGTTCCTGGAGCGGCCGGATCGTATCCTGAAGGCGCTGCCTTTTATCGTCGATAAGGCCACGTGGCACGTGCAGGGCAGTCAAAACAATGCATCGCAGTCCTATCCGCAGGCAATGTGGCGCAAAGTGAATAACGAGTGGCAGATTACCCACCTGCACAAGTTCTACGGAATGTGGCGCGACTTCGGTGGGGAGCGCTTCCCCGCACGAAGCGACTATGCCCAGGTACAGGTGCATGCGGCAGCGAGGCACACAGCTGCACATGCAAATTGGACGGTGGCCGTAAATAATGCAGACCACCTCGTGCCTACGAGGGTGCATCTCGCTTGGCCCCCGCTACCCACTGGTGCCACCATCGTTGGTGTCAACGTGCGAAGGTTGGCGTGGGACTCGGTGAAAGAAATACCCACGATGACGGATACGCAGGAAGACCAGAGTGTGTTGCCGACGACGCTCTTGCTTGCTCCCGCCGAGCTTGCTCTCGTAACCGTGCACGTTGAGGCGGCGGCAACAGTGCTTGCCCCGACCGCGCGTATTAATACGCGCACGTTTCCCAGCCCACGGCGACTTGTACCGCTGCCCACCACGGCAGCAGCCGCCAACAACGTTCCCTTCCGCTTCATCGGGGTGCTCGCGGGCGGGGCCACGCCCCTTAGTGTTCGCGTCAGTCTGGGAGGACCTGCCGAAAACCGCACTGCCATCCTCATGAAGCTTAACATCGTAGTGAACGGCGTGGCTTGTGTTGTCGATCCAACACGGCATATCGGAGGCCAGCAGCATAAATCGCCTCAATGGGGTTCCTTTTTTGGAGGTGTGGAGGTGCTGGTACCAGTGGCCGCACTGACGCGTGGGCCAAGGCCGGGGTTGGATGCAATCGTGAAGGTGTGGTCCAACGTGGCGGTGGATGTGGAAGGCGACCCGGTGGTGGTGAGTACGGTGGCACTGTTGGTAGAGAATACGACAACGATCAAGACCACCACATCAACAGAGCCACCCACCACCACATCACCAAGTGTTAGTAGTACCACACCAACAGCGCCACCCACTACCACCACATTCACCACACCAACGCCAGAGCCGTCCAGTAATAGTACCACGTCATCAAGTGTTGGCAGTACCACATCAACATCAGGGCCGTCCAGTAGTGCCACCACATCAACAGCGCCACCCACCACCACATTATCAAGTGCTACTAGTACCACACCAACGCCAGAGCTGTCTAGCAATAGTACCACGTCATCAAGTGTTAGTAGTACCACATCAACAGCGCCACCCGCCACATCAACAGCGCCACCAACTACATCAACACCAGGGCCGTCCAGTAGTTCCACCACATCAACAGCGCCACCCACCACCACATTATCAAGTGCTACTAGTACCACACCAACGCCAGAGCTGTCTAGTAATAGTACCACGTCATCAAGTGTTAGTAGTACCACATCAACACCAGGGCCGTCCAGTAGTTCCACCACATCAACAGCGCCACCCACCACCACATTATCAAGTGCTACTAGTACCACACCAACGCCAGAGCTGTCTAGTAATAGTACCACGTCATCAAGTGTTAGTAGTACCACATCAACACCAGGGCCGTCCAGTAGTTCCACCACATCAACAGCGCCACCCACCACCACCACCACCACCACCACATTATCAAGTGCTACTAGTACCACACCAACGCCAGAGCCGTCCGAAGATTCTAATACACCTTTTTTATGGATTTCCATTGTGGTCGGTGCGATAGTTGTTGTAGTGTGCTGTTGTGGATTTTTGGCTTTACGAGCAATATTTAGAACCTCAGCAACTGGGCTAGACCTAATGCCCGGCCATACACATAAAAACTCGAATAGCTGGAAAATGTTAACACCTGCTGTTGCGCATGTAGAGCAGGGTGGCAGTAATGCATACAGAGATATCCGAGGAGTAGAACTGGAGACATATCATAGATAAAAAGTTAAATTTTAAAGAAATTTTCAGATTTTTTCGAGGAAATCCTGTCGGCAATGTAGCCGAAAAACCCGCCTCCACTAAGTTTTTTCAAAATTAAAATAAGACACACATCAATTATATTGCCATGTTATTTATATTGTCGATACATTCGATATATGTATTGTCAAGTATAACTTGTTGCAACATTACCCCTATCAATTGATTTAGAGGTTAGAGGATGATATTTGTACTTAAATCCATTACAATACTATTTTATTTAGGCTCCTATCATATATATATTTTATTAAAATTATTTATTAGCAAAATGGACGAACTACAAACTACACCCAGCTTACTCTCCAACAAGCCCTGTGTACAATTTAACGAGTTCAACCTACCAACGATGCACCCTCAGCGAAGCGATACAGACATGCCTACATTAGAGCATAAAGAAAAAATAGCACATCCAAAATCTTCTGGAGCGATATTTAAAAGATAACTTTATTGGTAGAAAATATATATATTTTAAAAAGTAAAATATTACGAGTATTTATGATAACTTACGTACGATATTAAAATTTATGAAACGTTTCCTGTTTATTATAAATACGACAGGTATATTTAAAATAAATAAATATACACCATACTTATTCATATCTTGGTATCTAATACATTAGATTAAATATTAAATAGCGAACATATCTATTTGCTGCACAATTCAACACAATCACCATCTGCATTCATAATATGATTTGATTCTTCACAAACTTCCTGAGCAGATAACAATCCCGGATCAGTACATGTCCATGCCCAACGCCCTCGCTTCTCTTTGCATTCATACACTAGTTGTTCGCGGCTTGTACATTGTCCATTCCATTGAGTTGTCGTTGTTGGAGTTGGTTTCCAACTATTCCATTGCGTCGTTGTTGGCGTTGGTTTCCAATTATTCCATCCAGTGGTGGTCCCTGGCATCACAGGCCACGTACAGATCGCTCTCGCACTCGTTTCATACGTCCAATTTCTTTGTCATACTTTAAAACGCACGGACCGTAAGGATATGCAACCCATTGTGGGTTTACATCTTTAAGTAGTTCAATTTCTGCAATGCGCGTTGTTCTTGAATTAAGGCCAGTAGCAATTTCAATTTTACTGAGATGGGTACATTGATCAAAGTTAATGTAGTCAAGAGACTCTTGTAAAACATAACTTTGATGATAAAATTTATGTTCAACAATAGCCTCACTAGATCCAGCTACAGTATACGAAATTGTATAATTTCCATTTGGGCTGCTTTTCCATCTAATAACAATAGAGTCAATGCAGTTCCCACCACTGGAATCGATATTTAATGATAAAAATTGAAAATATTCAACTGCTGATTGTATTAACATCCAACTTCTTTCACCACTAATGGAATCTTCGTAAGGAAATGCCGCTTTTGTGGCATCCTTGTCAAACAATGCTTGTGAACCACCTTCTGAAGAAGCATACATTGAATCAACTGCGCCAGGATAGGTTGACTTACTCTCATCAACAGTTGCAATTTGATTCGCAATGTTGTTTGCACTTTTCATTTGATTGGTAGAATCAAATGGCACATCGTTTCTGCATTTCGCATACGTTGCATCTAGCGATTGAATATCAATTTTAGATAACGTGGTTACACTGCCAACCTTAAAATCATTTCCGAAATGATGTTTCTGGGAAAAAATAGCTTTTTTTGCATCATCAATTTCAATGGTTTTATCAAAGCCAGAGGAAGAATTTAAAAAAGCTCCTTCACCATAATGCATTACGGATGCATAATCGTAATCAAATAAATCATGCCCTAAGTAATTGTTTCTACCAAGATATGAATAAAAATTATGCTCTTTACCCTTTGTTACAGCGGCAACATTGACACCAACATATTTATCCCGATCCGCACGCGATTGTTCATGATAAAAACCTAGTGAATGCATTAGCTCATGCACAGACGTTTTGTGTGGACACGAGCCATCATTGTTAAATTGTATTCGACCACCATTGACGCTTGTAACTCGACCTAACACCGCATTGCACCCAGTGTCTTTAGCAGACCTTACATTCATATAACCAAGGGATTTTTTTCTCGCTAGACTATCTTCCAATTTTTGTAAGTGTTTCTGTTCTTGCATAGTTAATGGTTTCTTTTGCAATGTTGCAGCTGAAAATTGTGTTGGGTGTGTTGTATTCTCGATGATTCTAAAGCGTACTGGCGTATTGGCCTCTAACTCTTCAATAGCATGCAACAAATTTCCCAACATCGGTTCAACAACACTATCTTGTATATAGATCGGCTGGTAAAAAAGTAGTTGATGTATTCGATTATGCAACGATGCTAAAACATCAAATGTTGCCTAATCTGGAAGAATTGAAATCCGTAAATGCACTTCCACCACCAACAAATGAACAATACTTAGCCGCAGCTGAAGAAATATATGGAAATTTATTCAATGGTAACTTTGATAAACATATGGATTTCAATGATTATCTTAAAATTATGATGAAAAATCAAATGGTGAAACCAATATCAGAGTTTGCAAATTCAATACGCCAGAAGAAATTAATGTCATACGAAAGAAAAGGCAGCGTATACAAGAAGGTATTATCTCCAAATACTCATAAATTTAAAAAAGAAATAAAAAATTTACAAATCAAGCAAACTTCGCTAGAGAAGATGAAAGCACCGACACAACGCCTCTATGAAAATCGTGGCAAAAAATTATTGTTAAACGGGATAACGGCAGAAGATGAGTTCTATTAAATATAAATATAAAAATTTCAAATATTTTAATCAAAAATAATAAATAAATTGCACCCGCTGCTACTACTAAAAAATTATTATTATATTATTGCTATTATATTGTTGTTTTTTTTATTTTTATATAGTAGCATAGTGTGTGTGTGAGATAATAAAGTGTAGTAAAGTGTGTATATTTTATACTTAAATTACTAACACTACTATTTTCGACTCCTATCACCATTAATATCGTATGATAATACTCAATACTGAATACTAAGTTAAAGTGGAGACACTGTTATTATTATATTATATTTATATTATATTATCAACAATAATAAATTAATAATTAATATAATAAATAAATTAATAAAATTGCCCCAACCACCCCAGCAACAAGGTGGTATACGCACCAACAATTGATCAATTGCGCAGGGCGGTTTTATACATACATGAACATATAATTACATCAAAGTGTTGTAGTGGTATACGCAACTACAAGCATAGATACGACGATAAATAATGAACTTTTCATTTGGTGGAAAAGGAATTGATACTTCATCAAAATTTTGCAAACCTATTACAAATGCAGTTGAGAAAAAAAAATCTAAGAAGGAAATAGAGGAAGAAAAACAAAAACTAAAGCTTGAAAAATTAAAGGTTGTTGAAAAATGGGCAAAGTCGTATTTGAAGAGTTATCTTAATGAAAATAATAGCGATACTAATGATAATAATAATAGCACCAGTAAAAAGAAGTCATTATGGGACGGATACGATATAGCAATGGTACAGGAAATTAAATGTTTTATTCCTGGATGTGCTCCAATAGAAGTATGTATTGTCTTCAGCAAGGAAGGTTCGACGTCAAAAACTGGGAAAATATTTAAACCAGTGATTGACTGCAGTGAAGATGATGTCAAGGAATTTATAACTAATTTCTGCAATTCAACGTCACCAAGCGACGACGATAATGTAAATACAAAAAATAACAGTCCATCAAGTACTGGTGGCGTTAATCAAACAAATGAAGATCACCCATTTCGATGCCCATGTTGTGATCCAGATATAAAAAATTTTGATCGGATGTTAAATGGCAAAGAAGCATTTTTAGATGCTGGTTGGTAAAATTTTAAAAAAATATAGAATTTTTTATTTTATACGAGTAAAAATATATTAAATTTAAAACAAACCATATTTATATATATATGTTTAATTATATTTAAGTGCGTATAGGTACGAGTACAAAAACGTTTTTATATAACTTATTAAAAAATAAAAGTTAAAGTTAAAACTTTGAGTACGGATATAATTTTTAAAATGAACACATAAGAGGAGCAAGTTATAAAAATATATAAGATTGAGTACGGATATAATTTTTAAAATGAACACATATCATATCATATATTATTTTATTTTATAAAAATATATAAATTTTATTAAATCAATGAGTAAGAATTAAGTATATATATTTTACTCGTATCCAGTAACTGTCATATACATGATACGAGAAATACAACTATATATGTAGCCCACCACGTTAAAAATACCACTTGCTCGTCTGGCGTTATTTTTGCTGTTATAAAAAGGCAGAGTATACACCCAATCTATTGAATAGAACACAACATTTCCATACCTGGACTATTTGGATTATCAATACGAAACTGTATTCTTTCAGCAATGGCATCACAAGTCATACTTGGTAAAACACTTTCAAAAATGGTATATACAGTATTTGGACTATCATTTGATTTTAACATTTGAAAAGAACCACCACGTATATACATAATAGCACCCTTTGCCGACAATGCCGCCACGGCCGCCTCTGGCACAGTGAATGTAGCTTTCACACGGTCATTCCCTAAGTCTTCAACAGTATACGGTACTTTTTGTTTCACATCATCATTTCTGTGTGTACTAGTATTTTCTTTAGCAGTGCTTGGTTTCTTATTGCTATTTAAAAATCCTTTTTTCATCGTAATATAATATTTTTTACAATAAACACCTCTTCAATAACATATATTTGCAGTGGCTGTAGTAATTATTGCGATCGTATTTGTCCGACCGTAGTATACGCGGTCTCGCTCGTCCGTCTGGTCTCTGAATAGAGATGATATAGATGTATCATCATATTAATATAGGGACAAAATAGGAAGAGTGTGACAATGTAGTACAAAATATTATTAATTAAAATAATAATATATTTAATAATTTCCGAAAAATAATAATATATTTATTATTTAAAAAAATTTATTTTACCATTTACATATAATTATTATTTTTTTTATACACCACCACCACACCACACAACACTATTAATTAGACCTTATTGTATAGTTGCGAAATATTTTTTGTTGCGAGGGAAGCAAAGAGAAGTGTAATCCTCCAGAAGTGTTCAAAGTACTAAATTTCTGCCGCTTAGATTTGTATCATTCATAAAAATACACACGCCAACATGTATGAAACGATGCTATCATATGCGAATTCTTGTTTTCTAACGCAGCAACGTTGTCTTCTCGACCACTTTTTTCTTAATTTTCTTTAACTAAATCAAAATTATTATTGATATTTTTTTAAAACTTTCACGACGTCAAATGCACCAGAACTTCTAGCAATGGATATTGCTGTTTCTCCACTGTATGGTTTACCAGTTGTTTGATCCACAGGCGCACCTGCTTTGAGCAAAACCTCTGCACCTATACTCAAGTTATTAGAGGCCATGCGGTGCAATGGAGTGTACCCGTATGTATCAACTGCATTAATGTTCGCTCCATTATCAACTAAAACTTGTGTCACAAGTTGTCCACGACGAGACATGCCACAAGTATGTAATGGTGTTGCACCTCCCGTACTTATTTCGTTTACAACTTTTGGATTTTTCAATATCATTTGAAGTACAATGTCTGGTTTACCAGTATGAATTGCTTTTGAAATTTCACTATACCCATCGCCATTGTACACAGGTCCAGGATTAGGATTATGATTTTGATATTGTTTCCCCCAAATGACATTGCCTTGTTTGTCCCGTTTGACGTTACCACTGTAAATTCCGGCACCAACCGTATCGGCTTGTCTATCAAAACCATCAGGGTCTTTCTCTCCATACTTTGATGTTGCCATTGACCCCACAAAATTAATTGATAAAAATACTAAAAAAAATAACAGCGCACCCAAACAGCAAGGACGTGTTTTACAGCTATAAAAAATTTTTAACCACGTAATTGTTGAAAAATCTATTCTTCGTTGAGCTAAACAGCTGAAGTATATAAGCGATGTTTATTCAACTATAATATTGCAGTATGTAACCAACTATAAAAATGTATTCGGGGTGAAAAACGATCAATGATGTAAAATGATCAACAATCCGTAACAATCCCACTTTAAGAAACAATAATAAGGCGTGTCGCGCGTGGTATATGCCACAATACTGCACGCGCCGTTTGGAGTATTGCGAGTTGTTCTATTCGTGTTCCTCGCCGAACATACTTCAATATGCCAGAGCCAGCAGCAAACTACCACCATTATATTATATTATATTATTATATTATATTATATTATTATTATATTATTATATTATTATTACAACAATAATTTACTATATCTCATCATATACTAATACGAGGACAGCACACAGTGTTCGATGTAGCCAATCTGTTACAGGCACACAGCATTAACAACAATAATAGCGAATGGTAAAAGGTATTTGAGTTCAATTTTCATTTATTCTATCGAACACAATGTTGTTTAAGGAGAAAACAGCAGTGCATTATTATCGGTGCTAATATTACACTTTTTTATTATTGATTCATTTATTATTGTATTATCGTATGATGTGATGTGATAAATAATTATAATAAAATAGCGGTGAAATTAAAATGATTTAAGGTTTGTGAGGACGGTAATATAAGTTCCGTTTTTTTCTTTTATCGATAGATACGCTCCTCTCGAAGAAGAGGCAATTATTTAAATTTTATTAAAAAAAACAGCAGCAGCATTTTTTGGATGTACAGTTGTTGCTCACTCACTAAATACAAAGTAACATACAGATTCTCTATCGTACTCCTTTAATTACCATCATAGTTTCATTGTTATTTTAATAGCAGCGGCGGCGGTGGTACTTCCTGTCTTTTCTAATTTTACGTACTTCTCCTTTGCTTTGTATTTCATCCTACAGGCAGGTGGTGGAAACGTCCATTATCTGCAACCGAAATCATACCCAGGGGTATATCGAACAAAGCGTTAATATTATAGGCAAAAACCGCTATTTTCATGTCTAAAATACGTGCAAAGCAATGGCATCAAAAACATGCACCGTTTCCGAAATGGTCACGTGTATTTGGTGGCTGGGAAACAGGTTATTATTTTTATAACAATAGTTCTGGTATAACAGTTGTAAATAGACCATATGATTTTGGACAAGTGAAAAAAAGAAGAACAGGTAGAAAGACAGTGCGGAAGCGCAAAGGTAGGCCAATGACACCTGAGGAGGAAGATGCAGAAAACGCAATAAAACCACAACCATTGGTTGAATTAGAAGCCGCCTGGTCAATCCAACGATTTATCCGGCGTTTTATATCTAAAAATCGAGCACGGTTAAAACGTGCCGATAAAATGGTAAATGAACTAGGACGTAAAACGACCGAAGGATGGATTACGTTTATTGATCCAATATCCAAGTTGTTGTATGGAAAAAAAGAAAATGTATATATAAATATAAACACGCGTCGGGTGTTATGGAAACGTACGTATGAAACTGCTGCTGAAAAATATACACGTGAAAAACGAGAAGCAAAAGAGCTTTTAGATAGATTAAATACTTCGATGATGCATTATGGGCGGTTAGGTGATGTCCATGAAGCACGTAAATTTGTTAGACAAGGTGCAAACATGTATTATATGGACGAGGAGCATGGCTGTACTTTAGCACATTTTGCGGCTGCTCGTTCCTTAATGAATGTTTTGCAATGGTTAGACAAAGAGAGCTTCAATTTTAATTTCCGTGATAAATTTAATGCCACCCCATTACACCACGCAGCAAAAAGTGGTGATCCAGTTATACTGAAATATTTATTGGATCGTCCAAACGCAAAAATTGAAGCGAAAGATACACGGGGACGTACCCCGGTATTATGGGCATCATTTGGTGCTAACGTTGAAAATATAGACATACTAAGGGATTTTGGCGCAGACATTCATGCAATGGATAATGCTGGTTGCAATGCAGTTCATCGTGCAGCTAACTCTCCCATATCAGGGTATAGAAAAGATACAGTAAAATGGCTACACGCAGAGGGTTTAGATTTACGGCATAAAGATTTCTGGGGGTGGACGCCGATGAACAAAGCTTATACATGCAAAACAAAAGATGTTGTAGAGGAATTGCATCTACATGGTTGCCATGTGACAGTACATAATAGTTTTGAAAAAATAGAAGGCTGGCAACCCGTGCATGTAGCTGCCATGCAAGGAAGAGTCGATGCATTGACGTATTTAGAAAAACGAGGATGCGAATTAGACGTAAGAGATAAACGGGATGAAACACCATTACATTTAGCAGCCGCAAATAATAAATTGGATGCTGTTAAATTTTTGTTACGTAGAGGTTGCGCTACATCAAAAAAAAATAATATCGGGCAAACACCTAAAGATTTAGCATTGCGGATGGAGTACAATGAAATCGTTGATGCAATTAGCGTTGTTGAAGAACGTTTAGCACGTGTTGAATTGAAAAAAAAACGCGAAAAAGAAAAGGCAAGAGAAAAACAATTGCGAAGGAAGAAAAAGTAAAAACGAAAAAAGATTTTTATTGGCAATATAATAATACTATTATTTAATTAATTATTATAAACTATTTTATATTTTTATATAGCCTGTTTGTTATTATTCCATTTTCTACTTGGTTATCCACAATTATAATAGAATTTCCGCGTATATGCGATACGTTAAGATTTACGGTATATATAATTTCAAGTATTATTATTTTTTTTTTTTATAGAATAATAATTAAAATGCACAAATATGAAAAAATAAAAAACAAAATTATAATAAAAAAATAATATATATATAGATCTATATATACGTAGTATAAGTATATATATATAGTAGCATATTCATCATATATAATAACAATGAATAATATAATAAAACCAGGTTGTTTTTTACAGCAGTTACAGTGGTCGTCTGGCAATTACCTACTCGCGTTGTAGAAAAGGACGAGGCAACGGATGCCTTTCTACGTAAAATATACAACTTCGATAGATTATACAGCAAGGAAAACGGCAACACAATGTCACGTTGGAAACTGATTAAGGATATTGTGTCAGACGGGCTATACATTTTGAAAAACCAAAGAAAATATTCTGATTTAGAGTTAGCAAAAGCAAAACGAATTAAAGCTGAACAAAATTTAAGTATGCTAAAACAGAAACTTCAGCAAGAGGAAATGGAATTGCAAATTGAAAAAAAAAATGCAATAAATGAATTGAATCGCGTAAAACAAATAAAAGAAGATTTAATGAAGCAAAATCAAGATATTTTAGATAGTTTTGATAACCAACTTGGTGATTGTAATATTGATATTGGTGAGAAAAAATAAGCTTGTGATGAAGATAACATTTTTTTTTATTTTATATCGTAAATTTATTATATAATTCTCTTACGTACAAATATTACTCGTAATATATCAAGTAAGTTCAAGTATACTCGCATTGTTATATAAAAAATATGTACCAGAGTCATATAAAAGTGCCAATATCCAAAAATGTAATATATACACGTAAGTATATATATATATATAATACCTATAATACCGGTAGTATGGTAGTATTTTAACTCGTGATACATATCTCATTAAGCGAAAGTTAAGTTACGTCGCAATAAATACCAGAGTAGTGTATAATAAATTCTTACTCACATGTATATTTTATAAAACTTAGTTTAAATGAATCAAGTATCATCATCATATGCACATATATATACGCATATAGTAGGATATTTATGTGAGTAAGCTTTAAGAGAATTATAATATATACCATATCTGGTATATATGGGTAAAGTAACTTAGGAATATATTTATAAATTAAAACAACTAAACTTAAGTTTAATTTATAATTTAGTTACGTCGTACTTTATATACGTAAGTAACACATAAGATATGTAACTCGTATATTAAATAAAAATGTATTATTTACATGCCCAGGTATGACACACCGACTACGCCATATTATGGGCCATATTACTCATACAACGACGTTGCAGTGCCATTTTTATACTCTTCTACCGCTTCGTCATGCATCATGCTTAACATTTGCTCGCCTATTGTGTAGCCATTCAAGCGCGCTGCTCTCGCTGCTTTAATGCTCGCTTCTTTTGCAGTTAAACTTCCTGTGTGAATGAAACTTCTTCTGATATCTTTTGTACCCAAGATTGCAGGTTTGTACCAGCTTGAAGCTCCACTTAATTTATTGTGGTAGTAGTACGCCCCCCGGTCCGCATCGTACAGCTTCTCATACATTGATTTGACCATATTGAACAGTACTTTACGCGCCTTCCAGCCTTTATACATCCCTTGGATTTTAAATGCAGCTTCGTATCGAGACATTTCGTGTGCCTTCTTCCTCACTTTACGTTTTGACAATCGGCTCATTTTACCTTGCAACGCATGCATTGATGTACGCGCAGTTAACGGCAAACTGCCTTGTTCAAATGGGATATGATACAAAAACCATGGACGTGTCCACCTAGAGGCACCAGTATTTAAATTATGCCAATAAAAGTTACCTGATTCTAAATCATAGCCTTTATATATCATAGATGACACATGACTAATTATATTTACCCTCCCCATATGCCCACGCCACCAGGATGCTATAATAGTTTGCGCTTCATCTTTTGTCAAATTATGAGCTTGATATTTTGATTTATGTTGACGTGTGACAGTATGACCAGCTCTTCGCGCACCAATGAATGACCGTGGTGTCAAATCAACATCAGCAGAATGTAAGAATGATGGCTTGTGCCATTTACTAGTATTATTTCTAGTATTAAAATAGAAGAAACAATCGGCCTCTGGATCGTATCCTTTTTGGTATACTTGTTGTGCATGTGATATGACCTTTTTTTGTGCACGGTGACATCTATATGCACACTGAATGATAGTCGCAGCAAAATTTTGGTCCATGTCTGATGCTTTGTATCTCGGCGTTTTTGCTTTAACTTTCATACCATGTGCCAAAGCTAGTTTTTTCGTCCGTGGACTTAGCATTGGATCGTATTTACCTAAAATACGAGGACGATGCCACATAGCCAATCCCGTCTTTGTATTGTAATAATAAAACTGCTTAACATTTGCATCAAATCCCTTGCAATATACTTGGCCATCTTCTAATAATTGTTGAACGTGTTTACGTGCTTTAATACCACGCCATGTTTTTTGCACGTGGATGGCTGCTTCATCGGGAGTCAAATTCCAACTATGAAATCTCACAGTCTTCGGTTCAGGCGGTGGAACATCCAAACCATCTTCACGTGCAATTTCGGCTGATCTTGGTGTTAAATCTAGATCGTCATCTACTTTCAGCAATTTCGGTTTCGTCCACAACGATTCGCCTGTTCCACTATTTTTATAATAATATGCTTTACGTTTTGCATCGTAGTGTTTGGTATACTGATGCTTTATCAAGGAACGAAGCTTTTTTCTAGCACGCGATGAACGCCATGCCTGTTGTAAATGCCTTGCAGCTTCATCCTCACTAAGTTGGCTAGCTTTAAAACGTGGGGTGTGACGTTTTGTTGCTTCTTCTTTTAATGTTCGTTGTAATAATTCATATTGTTGCTTACTGCGAGCTGTCATTTCAACTTCTTCTTCATCTCCTAATACTTTTGGCGGATCCCATACACTCTCGCCAGTTTTAGTATTGGTAAAATAAAATTTACCCGTCTTTTCATCAAATGATTTGGTATAGACTTTTGATGCCATTTGATGAAGCCTGCGTCTTGCCATTTTACGTCGATATGCACCTTGTATCATAAGTGCCGCATCCTCTACGCTTAAATCCTTTGCATGCACCCGAGGCGAACGATGTTCTTTCTGTATTACGCCATCTTTTACCGCTTGTGATTCCGTTCGTGCACTTGCAACTAAATCTGCCGAATGCAATCCTGCAGGCTTCTCCCAATGTGAAATGCCTGTTTTTTTATTTACATAGTAAAATTTCTTGCTTTCGTGGTCGTATTTTTTAACATAAACGTCTGCAATCATTTTTCTTAACAGCTTTCTTGCCTTGCGTGCACGCCATATACCTTGAATGTGCAATGCAGCTTCTTCATCTGACAATGTTTCTGCAGTGAATCTAGGTGTTTTTGGTTTTGGCGGTACAATTGCTTTTGCTTCTATTGCCAACTTTTCACTACGTGGTGTCAATTTCAAATCATCATCATCTGCTAAAGTACTGGGTTTTTCCCAGAAACTTTTTTGTGTCTTTAAATTATAATAGAAAACACGTTTGGAATCTGGATCAAACCCTTTTTTGTATGATTTTGATGCTATTTGATGAAGCCTGCGTCTTGCCATTTTACGTCGATATGCACCTTGTATCATAAGTGCCGCATCCTCTACGCTTAAATCCTTTGCATGCACCCGAGGCGAACGATGTTCTTTCTGTATTACGCCATCTTTTACCGCTTGTGATTCCGTTCGTGCACTTGCAACTAAATCTGCCGAATGCAATCCTGCAGGCTTCTCCCAATGTGAAATGCCTGTTTTTTTATTTACATAGTAAAATTTCTTGCTTTCGTGGTCGTATTTTTTAACATAAACGTCTGCAATCATTTTTCTTAACAGCTTTCTTGCCTTGCGTGCACGCCATATACCTTGAATGTGCAATGCAGCTTCTTCATCTGACAATGTTTCTGCAGTGAATCTAGGTGTTTTTGGTTTTGGCGGTACAATTGCTTTTGCTTCTATTGCCAACTTTTCACTACGTGGTGTCAATTTCAAATCATCATCATTTACTGCTGCAGGAACCTTCCATAAGGATTGCTTTGTGTGTAAATTATAAAAATATATGCGTTTTGTAGTTGGGTCAAAACATTTTTTGTATCGCTTACTTGCAAGTTGGTTCAATTTCCGCCTAGCAATCTTCCGCCGGTACATTTGCTGTAGGATAGTAGCAGCATCGTCTCGTGAGAGGTCTGCTGCAACATATCGCTTTTCATGAGCTTTTACGACCATATCTTCTTTATTTTCTTTCCGAATAAATATATTCTCTGGTTTAATTACTTCACCATGTTTCTTTGCAACTTCTGCAGTTCTACTACTAATATTTATGTCATCGTTTTGCAATCCTAATGGTTTTTCCCAGTGGGATTCACCAGTGTTATTGTTGAAATAAAACCAAGTATTTGTTGTTTCATCGTATTTCTTTTCATAGACATTTGCTATCATTGCACGCAATAAACGTCGTGCTTTTCGAGCTCTCCAAATTCCCTGTATATGTAACGCCGCATCTGCCTCACTCAAAGTGTTAGCGGTAAATCTTGGTGTTCTTGTTTTAACTTTTTCTGGTTCAATTCCCAAATCTAATGCCCATAGTCGTGCAGCTGTTTGCGTCCTTGCACTTACTGGTATATCGTCCATGCCTAGAAATACAGGTTTTTCCCAATATGAAACTTTCGTATTTTTGTTGTAATAAAAATATTTTCCAGCTTCTGCGCTAAATTTTTTAACATAAACTTCGCGCACGATTTTCTTTAATAATTTTCGGCTTTGTTTTACACGGAAAACACGTTGAATCATTAATGCAGCAGTTTCATCGCTTAAATCCTTTGCAAAAACACGAGGTGTTCTATGTTCTACAAATGGTATACCAGCTAAGGCGCTTGTTCTAGCACTCGCTTGAATATCTTCAACATCTAGATCAGCCAACGGAGGATCCCATCTCGTCTCTTTGGTTTTTTTATTAAAATAAAAGAAGCGTTTGCTTTGAGTGTCATACTTCTTTGCCCATGTTTCTGTTATCATTTTATGTAAACGATGACGTGCTTTCTTTGCACGATATGCTTGTTGAATAATTACTGCTGCTTGCTGTTCGTCAAGGTCCCCCGCAGTGTACCGTTTCATATGCTTTTTAATGCGGCGTTTACGTTGTTTTGGTTGGGCAAACTCTGGCTCTGCACTTTTGAAAACGTTTGTTTTATCATATTTTACACCAGCTGTATCCGCTGCTTCAGCAGTACGACTAGAAATGGCTACATCAACATCATTATATAGTCCCGGTGGTTTATCCCAACTTGATTGCCTTGTCTTCTTATTAAAGTAGAACCATGTTTTTGATTCGACATCAAATTTTTTGATGTAATTAGCAGCTATTAGTGCACGCATTTTTTCTCTTGCCTTCTTTGCACGATATGCATTTTGTACAATCAACGCAGCTGCCTCATCTGTTAAGTCAGCAGCGACATACCGTTTCTCGTGTGGTTTTACAAAGCTTTTTTGTTTCATAACAACTGGCTCTATTTTGCTTTCGTAAATTTCCATTCCACTTACATTCACACCACTCTCTTTTGCAGCTGCAGCCGTGCGACTTGATATTGGTATATCCGCACCATTGTATAAACCAGGT
>Ga0099797_100407_pt1 | contig 27767 bp, 12 predicted proteins | sample Uncmet_Sort48C_1_FD_89871 | JGI IMG/M metagenome (GOLD analysis project Ga0099797, IMG submission 89871) | Marine eukaryotic communities from CALCOFI LINE 67, Pacific Ocean - C012_Sort48C_1 | ecosystem: Environmental > Aquatic > Marine > Oceanic | place: Pacific Ocean: Monterey Bay | collected... | reverse complement strand
TTCTGTTATCGGCAGTTTAGCGCTGGATTCCTGCCTCCGATAGCTTCCCGACCGACCAAGAGTTCCCGGAAAATTCAGTTGAATACGGCCACAGGGGTAACAACACTGATTTACACGGATAAGACGGAGGAGGGATCTTTTGCTTACCCCACCCATGTGGATCCTATGCAGATGGACGATATCAAACAAACCATCCGAGGGAAATTGTTCAGTGACAACAACCTGGAATCGCCGTTAGGGACTCCCTATGAGATGTTCAAAGCTCTAACTGCTTCTGAAATTAAGAATCAGACCATTCGTATTAAAGAGCTGGAAAAGGAGCAGGACCGACGCGTGAAAACGAATTGGGATATCGACCTGCAAATCGTGTACGAATCTCTGGGGTTGGAATACGTCACCACCGACTCTCCTATCGCCAACATCACGCAAGGGTTTTTAAGTCTGGGCGCTCCCTCCCCCTTCTCGGTCCAACTTGGCCGCGGAGGAGATGCGATTCGAGAATACGCCACAGGACTCCACTACATGGCCGATGTATGTTACCGGTTGGCTGGTAACCCACACAAGTATTGGGAAATCCGACATTGCAAAAATGAGGAGAAAATTCTGCAATCCATCCGAGACAGCCCTATTTATTTGAAAGCCAAATGGATGGAGCTTCTCCCAGCCCTCGTGGGAGCGGCGGTCTTCCTGAAAAGTCAGACTCTAACCCCGAGGAAACGTAACAAGGTGTTGTGTTTGAGCAAGGTCCATCAATTCGTTGACAAGACATCATGCGGCGCAATGTTCTACAACTGGGTTGGATTGAATTGCAACATCGTAGCGGAGTTGTATATTAAGTGCCCTCAGCTAGACCAGGTCACGGTGTGCGAGGACACGGCGTTCACCATCATGGGGTTTCCGTCACCCTTCCGGCCAGAATCAATGCTAAGTCTACTATGGCGAGCACAGGAACTCAATCTGAACATGGCTGCTACCCCGTGCTTCGCCCCAGCCGAGGTGAGACGATTGGCAGTATTAGAAATCCAATCCTTCTTGACTGGCCAAGCTACCGGCGGGCCCGGTCATAAAATGAAGGAAGACACCATTGACTTGAGTGCGATTCATACCCCTCTGCGGGAGATTCTCGAAGCCGAGAGGGATCGGTCCCAGAACGTCCATACTGAGCCTACTTTGGGGGCTTGTATGGAAATTCAAGGACCCGAACCGGTGTTGAGAGACCGAGATGTGGAAACCGCAGACCCGGAAGCTCCGTTTTTGAAACGTAGCCCCCCTGATTTAACGGGTGACGACAAGGCTAGCGCTGAGTATATGGAGCGTAAGAAAATCCATGACCGCGGCGAAGTGAAAGTAGTAGACTCAGAAATGAAGGAAACAGAGATGGATGCCATCTTGAATGATCCTCTGGAATTACAGAAGCTGGCAAACCAACAGGCAGTGCTTGAGAAGTTGAACCGGCCCGATCACCCGTTGCCTGAAGTTCCCATTCCGGACCTTCTCACGTCGTCCACATACCAGGAGTCATTTGAGGGGATCCGCCAACTGGTAGCTGAATATAGTAGCCGGAGGACGGCCGAAGGCGGAACGCGTTATCAACTTCCGCTAATGGACGACCTGGCACACACTAACAAGACGATCATTGGGGCTCTGGTCCAGCACCAGAAGAACATGCACTTTTGCACTCAGCGCGGTCATACGTTCGGACTACGCAAACTTCTGATCTTCAAAAAGAAATTTGATTGTCTAGGCAGCCAGATTGAAGATGGAAAGATTACGGTCTCCGACAAAATACGGAAAAAAGTCCAGAGCTTTGGATTTCCTACTACCGGACACCGACTCCTTCAACTGCTAGCCTTGGGGAACTGGATTCGCCGTCACTATGGACACCGGTGGGTCTGGATCATGACCGAACTTATGCCCTGGACAAAGAAGAAGCAGAGCGAGTTCGAGACGATCCTAGATTGTCCTAGCGCTATTGCAGCATACGAGCTTCTCTTGAATGGGTTCGATAACGGGATAACCCCCTTGAATGATAAACTTCGGTCTGAAATTATTCACGGTGAGCGTATCCTCGATACCTATACTGATGGGTCGGGATGCGGGGTCGGATTTTACACCGTATCCGTGAATGTCTTAACCGAGGAGCAGATCAGTAGCGGAGAGCGTCCCGAGGTATTGTTGCATTGTTCAGAAGGAGCTATCTTCCCACCTGAGACTAGAGGCTTACAAGCATTCGAGTTCGAAGTATACTCCTTAGGATACATGGTGAGACACGATATCTATCGCACCGAGTTAAAGGGATTGCCCATGCGAGTTTTTAATGACCACCGGAACATCGCTGATGCAGATATGATCACGAAATGTTTCTCGCGTACTTCTGTAGCCGCACTTCATCGAATGATACGGATTATCAATGACGAAATCTCCTCGTCTCCGATAAATCTATTTACGATCTCGGGTCCCAACAACGTGGCCGATGTCATGAGCCGAACTTACTACTCGAAGCCTGAACTCTACAAGGACGCTACTATGGAAAGGGATGTTCAGAACTTGCTGGAGACTCTCTTCAAGGTCAAGGGCACTTATCGGTTTGAATTGTACGCCGAGACCCAGGCCAAGATGCGTGAGTTAGCGAAAGGAAATGTTGCAGTCAAATTACTCCCGCCGGCACGACCGGTGGTTAGAGAGGAACAAATTGATCCAGATATCCTGTATGGGCCCGAGCCACCGAGTGGGGGACTACATGCACTCCCCGGACAAAGTGTGGATGCGGAGGAGCCTACTCCAGATCAGGGGCCCACACCGCAAGACGAGATCGATTCTGTATGGGAGCAGACTACTTCGGAGGAATTTACGGCATATTTGGGACACTCCTGGGATTTGTTCGCCCAAGATTGTTTACAGGAACTCGGGGAGCCTGATTTGCACCCTGATCTTCAAAGCATGTCTCACGTAGACCGAGTTGAGATCCTCGGCGACACTGGACCTCGCCGAGAAGATGAACCTGGCCCAGAGTGGATTTGTCCTGAAATACCCAGCGGCGAAGAAAAAGGGCAACTGAATGTGCTGCAACACCCCCAGGACGTCCACATGTTACCAGATGACACCGGTGCTACTGCTTTTAACAAGCAGCGTCAGTGCGCTTTCCTAGCCCTAGTCGAGGAATTCGAAGGTAGCATTGTGGAGCTCCAACGCCAGCTTTTGGACCGTAAACTCATTAGCAATACTCGAGGAAACGCTATCAATTCGGCGCTGGATGAACTAACGGTTCCACAAGTCTTACGTCTCCATCAGAAATTAGGCTGCCCGACTCTGGCAGACCTCGAGACCACTATCCACATGTCGGGGTTTTGGTGCAGAAAGGGAGTCATCGCCAAGGCAACAGGACTGTGTCGGAAATGCATTCCCTCCCGGATCTATGATACAGTAGGTTCCGCACGATTGCCTGATGCAACAAAACTGCAGATGGACGGAATGTATTTCAACTTTTCTAAAGAGTATGACACGCGACACCGCCCTCCCATCAAAACAAATAATGGTAAGCCACCCGGGAAAGGGGGGGAGCTACCTGCATGGAGAGAAGACGCTGACTTCATATGCCCTCCAGGATTTTCGGATATGCTGGCTTTCCATCCATTTATGGAACCAGCCACCGAGCCCGGAGAAGAAGACGAGTTCGTCCAATTCCCGACCCAGCCGTACAGCACGAGCGAATCGCTGAAAGAAGAGGATAAAGACGACCCACCGCGACCCTGGGAAGAACCGGGCGTGAGTGTAAAAGAAGCCCGAAAGAAGGCCAATGACTGGCATAAGAAGCAGCGAGCCGGGGGGAACACTTACGTTCGTGTCGTCTCTAATGGAGCGGGTTTTGTAGAAGCTCAAGCAGTCTCTAGCTTCGTACATCAACCACCCAGCTGGGTTGTAGAGAGGTTTAGACGTATTCAACCGGAAATCACTGAGGTTCGCATCACGGACCCCCAAGATTACACTCGACTAGACTACATGGAACACCCTAATTGCCACATCGTTGCAGGGGCAGCAGGAAAAAAGGACTCCATGAATCGGGTCGGAGTTTTACAGAGGATAATCCGTATCCGGCTGAAAACGCTCTCCAAGCGAATATTCAACCACATGTCGATCCAAGAAAAAGTAGCGGTGGTAGTGGAAGAAATCAATGCGGCAGCCAGGCTAGGGATCAATCTTCGTCGCGAACCGCCTGGACGCCGTTATCACCAGTATGATAGCAAGGACTGTAGGAAGATCCTAGAAATCCTCGCCACGCGGAAAATTCAGAAGTGCTTGGAAACCCGCCTCTCAGAGTTTGCGATGATTCCAGCGTGTATTCCTGGGGAGAAAATTTACATCCTCGATAATCCCAAGAACGATACGATTCGGAGTCACCAGCATAGTGGCCGATTTGGGATGTATATCGGACCTGTCGATGCTACGCATTACGTACTGGTAGGAGGCTGTCCTATGCGAGTGGACCCGAGTCGCATCTGGTGTCTGAAGAGCCCGCTAGCGGACAAAGAAGTTGCGTACGAGTCTATGAAAAGGAAGACAACCCAGAGCGCCGCACAGAACCAACCCGTTCGTCGAGGCCAGTACCGCCAGGTGCCTCACCTATCACGGTATGTAGGCCCTGATCGCAAAGTAAAGTCCCTAGACTTCCGACACGAGTTGCGATATTTAGAACTGGCATTATCGGAAATCCCGGCGGAGGTTACGCCTACGATATCGAACGACGACATCAGGGATGGAGATCTCCATGTCCTTCCCCAGGGAAGGTCTCAATTCATTTTCAAGAACTCAGGGAACGGGCCGGATTTCGGGAAACTATCGCCCATGCTTCTGAGCAAAGTTTTATGGGTATCTAGTTTTGAACTGGGCGTACCGGCCTATTGGGTACCGATAGTGGACCTAGGCGGTAGGGCCTTTCTGATCGAGTACAAGAACGAGCTCTCCGCGGGGCTTGAAAATGAAAACCCGCGCAAGTTGGTCGAGCGACTCTGGTACCTAGGTCATGACAGCGGAGAACGCAAAATCGACACTGCGTTGGATCGAATTAAGCGCAACGACCCTAGAGTAGGTGCTGCTCTCGGTCCTGAAAGCCGAGAAAAGTGTCAACGACGTTTACAGCAACCATATAACCCAGAGCTATGGGCCCGTGACCCTTCGAAAACCATTCAGTATGAAGGCCGCGGGGCGGACCGGTATGGGAAAGGCGGGAACTACCACAAACCGCCGATTCTCCCGGACTACGTCTCCTCAAATTATTATCAAGGAGGCCCACCTGCGGGCATGTACACACGGGATGGGATTCCTACGGGGCCTGGAAACGCCCCCCAGAAGCCTCATCCTCCTCCGGCTGAACTGCTAGAAGAAGGGCGAGAGCCCCCGCCTGAACTACATGAAAATGGCACGGGCCCTCCGGAAGACATGGAGGACTTTAACGAGGACTCGCCAGTACGTCTTGAGGCATCACGCGAGGACCACATCCTACAGTATCCCTCCCAGCCAGGGGAGGAACTTCCGTCGTCATCAACTTCGGGCCCTCGCTACCAGGACATAACTCGGGGGCCAATTTGGGGCACTCAAAATGGGACATTTAACCCCCAAGCCGCTGCGTGGCGAGTGCGGGACCCCTCCAAGGAAAAGGTATCCGCTGAAGACAAGGCCGCCGTAGCGAGAGACGGACTAGGTAATTTACTGGAGCCAAGCATAGCCATCACGGCCCGACCAGTCGAACTGGAGCCGGATGACACGGACTACCCCATTCTCTTCACGGAAGACGGCAGTTCTGTTGCTGACACCGATGAAGAAATCGACGCCGACCTAGATGGCGACGTTGAAATGGGAGGGCTAGCTCATCTTCGAGTAAACAATGGAAACCCGAATCTAGAACCAGAGTTGGGGGAGGTAGACATTCCCATGATAGAGCAGCTCTGTGAGGTGTATTGCCAAGAGAGTACGAAACTACCAGAGACAGGTCTGGGGATGACTGCTGAACCTCCGCAAAAGGGGGACACGAAGGCGGGATTGATGGAACAACGGCAGGAAGGGGATTGGCAAGTAATAAAGCTAATTAGCAAACCAGCCGACATCAGCGACATTCAACAGCGCAATAGCGCGGTCCAGCTGGGTATGCAAAAGGTGTACACCTCCAGCCTCCCTCATTTTCTCCCCACCTTTGCAGCAGCTCGGACACTTAAAGACGCGGGAGATCGTCATGACCTAGAGTGCACATTCACTTGGAATACCACCCTAGGCATGCTACGACCTAGGCCCGGACTGAAAACGAGACGCCTAGATAGGATTACCACTGAGGTACCAGTTAGAATCCTCTGGGACACGGGAAATACTTCCGCTCCCAACCCACATTCGGCCACCAAGAGAGGACAGACCGTCCACAGTTGTTGTAACTGGAGTTTTGTCATCTGGGCAATCGCCCTAGGGTGGAAAATCCGTGTAATTCCGATGCGGGGTCGTAAACACATAGTACAGGGCCTTGGAGGAAGCTATGAGGAAATACCTTATATGGTGGATACCGAAATCCGTATGCGCTGTAATCGTACTGGACAAGATAAAGTCTTGGAGCTTAGTGTCTTTGTGTGCAGCACGTGGCAAAAAGAAGACCCGATTCCGCATCTAAATATGGGAATGCTCGAGATCCGCCACTTAGATCTCCAGCTCAACGGAACCTCAGAATATATGACCCTCAACAGCTACCCGATGGATATTTCCACCTGGATATGGACGGAGGGGGAGCACATGCGGAAATTGGACGGAGCGGGAGGCAGCACGAAAGCCCGGCGCATAGCCTGCACCACCATGGATGCCAGGATCAACCAACGGCGGACTCAACGGCTTCTCCGAGAGCCGCCACCGAATTTGGATCCTCCGCGAGCTCCGCCAGGCCTACACAACTTGAAGGCGATCTCAGATAACTGGCTTAAACCAGGCACGGTAATTCCTATCTCATTCATGTGTCCCGAGGGCTTTGAGTTTACTACAGGAATGTTAGAGATTTTGGTACCAAAAGGGGCCTTTTGTCTCTCGACTGAGCCCGAGGCTTGCTTCGGCTGTATGCCAGTCTACACCGGACTACAACCGGGGGAGAATAGATTCTACATCACAGCCCCAGGACGACGGAAGCGCCCGCAGCAGATCGAGCTTAGATATTTCGGCCAGGCTCGACACCGCGTATTCGATCCCATGGTGAGTCAAGGCATCATTGGGACTTTGCATATGATAAAGGAAGCTGACGCCCTGCCAAACGAAGAACCCTGGAAGCAGGCCCAACAGAAGATGGCCGAAGTTCCGCTGGAACCTGGGGCTGGAGAGAAACCCTCAGGCGAAATGCATAAATTGAAAGCCTCCGATTTCAACGAATCTGACCTTGACCAGTATCTTACCGAGATGGAAGCAGAGGACGCTGCCTGGTACCAGAAGCGAGAAACTATCCCAGACCGAATGAGCGACGTGTTTGGAACGGAAATCGTCCAAACGTATGTGCGCCAACTGGGTGAGCTCATTCAAGAAGAAAAAGTAATTCAATACGGACTCCCGGGCTGCACAGAAGCAGAAAGTGTATCCTTGGTGCGAATCTTAATGGCGATCTACCAACAAATATTTCGGGGATCCCATACCATCGAAGGACAGGATATTCCAGTAGTTATCACGCTCACCGCCGAAGACCTATTTCTGGTTGAGAAAATGGACGGGTACCTGGAGAAAGCCAAAGCTGAAAAACCAATTCCGCTAGATCGGTTGTCTCAGAAACGCTGCAAGATGCTCTGGGCGCGCAGTGACAAGCAAGGACTTGTAGAGTTTACTGATGAAACCACAACCGATATGGACATTCGCATGAACATCCGATACTTTGACGCAGAACGAAGTAATACCCGGGCAGGCAGACTTATCGGGGACGCCCGACGTCAGAATGCCTTTGCAAAGGGAACTTCCTTGGTGGCGGTGAGTACTGAAGAATCCGTAGCATGTTTAAGCGACCGATATGGAATCCTAGCCGACGTTAGTAACGCCTTTCCTAGCATCATGCTGGCCCCTTGTGCGCGACGATACTTTGGCGTCAGTATTGACAAACGCTTGGGGAGACTGGTCAGAGCACCACTGGGACTCCGGAACTTACCAGCTTGGTGGAGTCGCATCTTCGTCGCCCCACTAGCTGCTTTTAGCACTAGTAGTGCAGAGCAACAAGAATTTGCAGCTCATTTAGTGGATGAAGCAAAGAAAGTATTAGAGAAACACCCAGAAATCGTGGCTGAGAGCGCCAGGTGGATCGAAACGCTACGTCAACCTCCCAGTCCAGGTACTGAGCAACCGGTCCTGGTAGAGGGGGTCCATTGAAAAAAAAAAAAAAAGGGATTTATAACTACGAGTCCCGGCTCTGATGGGCCAGGACAGGAATTGGGTTCTATGCCTTTAAGCAAGACCCAGGGCTTCCCTTTCAAACCCAAACCCCAGATCCACTTCCCTTCGCATAACAGGCCACTCCTCTGGGACACGAAGACCTCGAAGCCATCTAGGATCGCCCTGGCGAGACAATCCCCCGCAGACGCTTGCTGATGGGCCCTACGGACATATCAGATGGCTGGCTCACAACCTACCGAGAAGCGAAGTGAACCGGTACGAGGGACCCTAGGCCGGAGAAGTTAAGGTCACCGAACTAGAGCTAAAATGTGACCCAAAACAGTTCATAGGGAGAGGGAACCCCGCTCCCTGGTTGTCTCACCAGTCCCTGGTAATCCTAGATGCATGTTTCTCAACACACAGCCTAAACATCCAGGTACGGCCTTGACCCTAACTCATGCGGACTGGATTTGGACTGCTATACTAGCTTCACATCGATGAAACCAGATAGGCGCGGTCAGTGAATTACAAACCCGCCGGTCTAACATGTTAAACGCAGCGCATCTCTTCATTATCATCTAGAACAACAACCGATCTCGTAACTAAAGGAAATAATATGTATATACACTAGAGATGGGGATTAAGACCTCGCTCACAACAGGCTGACACCTACGTAGTACTTACCTCTGCTAAATAGAGACCTAGGTAGTGAGATGGCCACTTTTTTCTTTTTCTTTCCCTTTGGAATAAACCCGAGGGCCTGAGACATCCGGGGCTTTAACCCGACGTCGAAAGGCCGCTCTTCTTCCTTGGGACCCAACACATCCGGGGCTTTACCCCGACGTGTCAGGGCCTGAAAAAGATAAAGATGAAACGGCTGTATAGGATTTGTGTTCGGATACAATTCGGGAGAAAGAGTGGTTGGTCTAAATTGCTATCTTCGCGAAAAGAGAGTAGTTTGTCTAAATTGCTGTTTTCGCGGAAAAGAGTAGTTTGTCTAAATTGCTGTTTTCGAGGAAAAGAGTGGTTTGTCATCTTCGAGAAAAGGAGCGGTGAGTCTAAATTGCTATCCTCGGGAAAACTATATCTCTTGCGCGCAGTGAGAGCTTTATCAATCGGGCAATGGAGTAAGAAAAACTGAGATTACAGCGAAGAGCGATCATACCACAATTTGATCCCTTCTCATCCTCCCTGAGGCACCTCGCTTCCCCCTCTTGTAGATTAGCTAAGACATTTTGTACTAGAACAGGCACGGAAAAGATGACGAAAACCTAGTCCTACCAAGTTCAAGTGTCATAGGTCCTACAATTTCTTTGGGGACCCGGCCGATACTAGGCCGATATAAGAAATTGCACGACCTATTATAGCATCACGCAGGGGAATAGCCTAGGACCCGGATTGTACCGGTCCTTACTCTTCATCTGGCCGCAACACATCTGGTACACGTGTTTACCCTGCATGATTGTTCTCAGTAGTCTTTTGTTTGCCCAAAAACTGCTGTAGAATTGTCTTGAATGGTATAAATTTGGGTGCAGGTTAGCGCGCTTCGAGTGCATGTACGACCCGCTTTTGGAAGCCGCGGCCTCCAAACCAGTACACGTACCGGGTAAATGGTTTAAAACACCTGTTTCTAGCGCCCTAAAGATCCCCGAGGGCCCGGTCGTGGTTGTCTCTCGTGGGCCCGAAGACTCGCTTTTCCCTGTTGAATGCCCCTGGCGGTACTGGACAAAGAACTCTAGCTATATATTAAGAAAGGTATTGGAACCACCCGAGATCCCGGAAAAACCTAGCCCGCAGAAAACCGCGAAGAGTCTCTATATATATCGGTGTGGGTGTAGATATTGTCGTTCCTTTTCCTTTCCTAATAACGGTAGATGGCCTGATTCGGATCATCCCGAAGATGGACAACGGTGGAAAGTAAAATACGTTGAGACCAAAAGACCAGAGTTTTACGACCCATATCGGTGCTCGTACGCCCGAACAGACTCTTGGCCCGAGACTGCTGTAACGCTCAGTGAAGGGACCCGGACTGTACCGGCCCAGTCAGTGAGCGGGGGTCCCACTATAGGTAAGTATTCCTCTCGCGAAAAAGTAACCTACAACATTCTGCTGGCAGTGGTTTTGAGCTTCCTTTATCGGACTTCACCCGACGACCAGTGGTGGATACCCCGAGCGGGCTGCACCTGGTACGGGTTACTGTGGACGTTTGTGAATTTCCCAGTATTAGCCTTATTTAGTTACCATATAGCCCAACTATCGAGGCTTAGCACTCCACTCTATCACCAGAATCCTATTTGTAGGCGGGAGACTTGGTCGGCGTTCAGCCCTCTTTGTGAATACATCGAGGAGAGCAGGGCCGCATACTTACCTTATACCCCTAAATTTCTAGATCAGGATACATTCATTCCTCTGGCTGTAGCTTCGTACATCACTGGAGCTTGGAACCTATACTTGTTTACCTCGATAGTCTGTTATAACGATTATCATCTTCAGGCGGGTTACGACCTGGAGCTGAACGACGGTTGGAGGTCTCGTCGGAAGAGAACAGGCCCGACGCCATTCTGGTCGGGGATCTTTTTAGGTATCCAGCTCGTAATCGCAAGTAGGGTCGTAGTTACTATAATATCGAAGTGTACCTGGTCCTGGCTGACTGTCTCTGGACTGGATCCGGGACCCTTTGCTTGGCTTTGGTTTCTGTGTATCGGCTGTCATTTCTTTGAAAACCCTGGCCCTATTGTCAAGATGCCAGTGGAAACTAGTGTACCTAATGTCGTCTGGGTCATGTGTACCACGGCAGTTCTACTGTGCGTATGCCTATTGCAGTTTTGGGACAACAATCTAGACCTAGCCTGGGTTGGACGTGGGGGCCCGATTTGGGTCTTTTGCTTAGCTTTCTTCTCACTATACACCAATATACATCTCCTTACGATGCAAAAATGGGAATTTAATGAGAAAATCGAGCAAGTAAAGACAGATTCCCAGCTCCGCATAGTACATGACATTGCTAAGTTCCAAGAAGCTCAGGATTCTAAGTTCAGCCAGTTCCGGCAGGAACTTAAGGATGAAACCCAACGTATCCGCGTGGATCTTGAGAAACTGCAAAGACAAGTAAGTATTAACTTCTATCTACAGCGGACGGACATAGGTCATTTAAAACAAGGATGTATGGCCAACCGTTCTAATGTATTTGGGATGGCGCGTCAGTGGAACTTTATGTTGACCAACGACGCTTACAATTATTTGGAGCAGATACATAAAGGAACTAAGCAGCCAGATCCATATAAGTTTCAAATGGACACGGAGATACAAGACTATGATTGGAAACCCCTTTGGAAATCTAATCGGTGTTGGCACTATAACTCTGGTGGACAGTCATCGTATTCTAGTCAATACTGGCAACAGAACAAGGGTCCTGCCACTGAGGCATCCCCTGTACCTACAGCCTCGTCTGGAACCCCCAGCCCTAGTATAACTGTACCTCCCGAAGTAGGTAGCAGCAGTAGTAGTCCAGATTCCACTAGGGCTCAGTTGGGGACCCCCACCCTTAGCTCTGGGACCCCGACTATTGAGTCTGCGAAACCCTTTCGTGCTATCAACTCTTGTGGGCAAATCCCTGAAGGAACTGCCGATGGATTTGTAGCAGCTAGTGAGAAGGCTCCCAAATCCTCTTCAAAGCCGTCAGATCGTCTAGTACGAACCAGCGAAGGGGATCCCGAGCCTAGTTCTAGTCTCCGGAAACAGCTTCCCGCTCGGGAAAGACGTGCCCAGGAATCTTCAGCAGAAGCTACAGATTATACTAAGCTTAATGTAGGTAAGCAGGAGGCTGACCGGGTTCGTAATAAAGAAGAACCTGGCAGTTTAGCGGAAGCGGCATACTGGCGGCATAAAAACTGGGTGAGACTTTCTGAGAAATCAGAAGGCTATCGCCAGCTACGCTTAGAACTGGAAAAAGAAAAATCAGCCAGCCAAACTCAAAGCAAATCAGAGCAAACTAATAGTCCTCCACTCCCAACGTGCCCTCCGAAACCATAATCTTTCGATCGCCTATGTTTCATAGGTGTCGTCGGCCAGCGTAGTCGTGCTGATTAGAGAAGCGGAAAAGAGAAATAGATCAGACTATGCGTCATGGGCGTATGTTTAAAAAGCGACTGCAGACCAGTTCGCATTTTTACCCCTATCCTTCTAAGCCCCAAAAGCAGCGCGGACTTGATATGAATCAGCAGCCCAGCTCTAGTTACGGCGTCGAGCTAAAACGAGCCCCCTTTTTCACGGTGTCTGACAAGAGCTCGGGCAGGTGGGTGATTCGTGTCTATAACCAACAAGATCAGTTAGTTCTCACTTTAAAGGCGTGCCCCAAGCTGCGCCGTATCATACCTCTGTAGTGATTAAGCCGCTGCACCCTCTTGAAAGGTCAGTGACAGCCTTCATCTCGTTTCTAAAGCCAGTAGCCAAATGAAGGGAGTACCCCTTTTACAAATGCGGCAAGTCCGGAAAGCCGCAATCCGTCAACATGAGTTGGACCATACTCTCACTGCGTTCATGTACAAATTTAACTTACCTATACCTGTCGTTTGGCTTATCGCTCAGTTCTACAGGAAGGAATTTATTTGGTACGTGCCAGACTTGACCTTGCCGTTTATGTGTTTTCATTACGACATGAAACGCTACGTTCAGTGGCTTCTGGCTGAGTGTCATCGACAACTGGAACTTAATAAGACTATAGAAGAAGCTTGCTACGGCCGCGAGTATCTTACTAAGGGACAGATAAAATCGTTTAGGGCACAACAGCCTTTGGTACACGCATTTATTACCGAGCTGTTTGATACGGAAATGTTCCCACCCGACCCGCCGGGGTCCCATCCTGAAAACACTACGTATATTCCCTGGTCTTATCATGCGAAAAGGCCTGTAGAAAGTACCCGCTTGATGGGATGTCGCCGAGGGTACTCTGCTTGGTGGGGCCTTCCGGTAGACGATGAACCGTATATGGAGTGGCCTAGTCGTGAAAGCCGAACAGAATATTGGGATCGCCGTTTAGCTTATCGGACACGTGAGAGAAGACATAATGAGAGGGTCCGAGCCCAGGGACTTCGTGCCCGATGGCCACATCATGTATCTGACACTGAGGCTACTGAATTTTTGAAGGAAATGGCTATTCCAACTCTTGAGAGACAGTGTAAGCGTATTGAAAACTACACTACCTGGGTCCTTAGTCATTGCAGACAACCCAGAGATACAGTGACTTGGGTTTTAGACCCCAGAGTGTTCCCGCTCCCACCTGATCCTCAAGCCTCAGCGCCTAAGGTTCTAGTGGTTGAACACAACCTCTGGAAGAATCCTCTTTACGGTATTCGGGGAGTTCCTAGCGGTAAATTCCCTCGAAATGATACAGTCTGGAATTTCACAGAGCTTATGGGTTGGGACCCGACAGTCTATATTTCCTGGTTCAGGACAGAAGACGGAGGTGGATTTCCCTTCTCTCAACGGGACATTATCCGTCCTAGAGCAAAACGGTCGGTGAAATATCCTAACGCACTAAAACCTGTAGTAGACGGACTCGGCTGCTGGCCTAACCTGCTTCCCGAATTAACTCCAGGCACTTATGCCCGGTTCACACATTCGGCACGAGCTATGACCAGGATAGACGACAGAGTCGAGCATCCCCTTCCCGCGTTATGTAAGAATTAACTAGATACATTTTCCTGTTCGTGCTGCTTTTTGGAATAGGCTTAGAAAAATCCTATACAACCCCGCCGTTTCTAGTTCGTGTTGTTGGAGAGCTCTATAAAATCTAGTTATACATCGCTTCCTTTAGGTTTCTAAATAACAAAGTAGATTGGTAGTTGAAAGAGTTGGAGGTGAACTTCAGAAGGGGACATGTACTCCTAGTCGCTCGCCTACCAACGACATAAGATGTGTATCTTTAACATGACAATGGCGGTCGTAGATCGAATGAGGGGCTGTAGCCTGACCCTGGCCCGCTCTATTAGATCTATCTGACCTCCGCCGAACAGAGCTCTCCCCAATACGATAAAACTCAATTACAAAAATCTCTGTCATAGACTTTTAGTGCCACACACGAGTCAGAGGATATGCGTTTGATAACACGTGGTTTCTGCTCTACTACTATAGGGGGCGGGTTCCAGGGACAGGCCTTCAAACGAGGTCGCGTGTAAAAGTCGGTGTAGGGAAAAGTCTATCGTTAAACATGGGGAGAAATCAGACCTTGTTCGGCACCGAGAACTCTCCAGGACTATAATTGTATATGTGTGCGTGTGTGGTTAAAAGACGAGACGAATGTCAAAGCCAGCGGCCAGAAAAATTCTTTCTCTCTCTCTCTCTCTCTCTCTCTCTCTCTCTCTCTCTCTCTCAAGAGCGGAAACCAAGGGGTGTAAGCGTGGACTGGTGTGAATACCAAAGGGAAAGTGTGGGGACCCGCAATGGTGTGGGTTCATATGGTAAATGAAAATTTTCGTCCCAACAAATCCATAAGGGGAGTTAGCTCGATAAAGCCACTCCCGACCCTGCTATCTCTACTATGCAACTGATGTTTGGGGAGATGCAGGACCTTATGATGCAGTCCAACGATTAATCAACGGGGACCCACTGTGCAAACGGGTTCAAGACCTACCCAGTACGAAGGGAACTTGTATTCTCGCCACTGCGGTCAAGGTACTGGGGATTTTCGTCTCCTACCATATAGGAACATACTTTATGCACAGCTGGTTTTACGTCCTCAAGTAACGACCTACTGTACAGTGTTAGTGAATATGATCGATTCACGGAGCGTCGGGACCCACGGCTACTCTCAAGAGGACCGACACCTCTGGGGCATATACCTCCGGTTGGAAACCGAACTTATCGAAGTTCGCCGTACGTCACGTATTCCGATGGTCCTACCGAGACTCCTGGAATTTCACCGCCTAGTCCGAGCGTTGCGAGATCGCCCACTTGACCCATCTCCGCGGGTAAGACTATGCCAACAGCAGAGACAGAGATTCTGGCAGGATAAAACGGTAAATATTCTCACGTTGGTCAGGGAAACGCTCCGTCTACGGCGGCAGTACCTGATCCAACACGGGCCCCGGAAAACGTTGAATTTCGGGGACGTAGACAGTATGTAAAAATGAACTTGTTATTCTAAAATTCGGGGACCTGAGCTCCGGGCTTATGGATCTGATTCGTATAACCCGAAATTCAGGCCAATAGTACTATGTCGACTCACTCCTCGGTGCTAGGAGGAAACCTTGATTCATGCTGTCCATGGTTAAATTCTAAAGTGACATTTTGATCTTAGTGTCGAACTCTCGGGGAAAAATCCCGGTGGCCGGAGCCTGGTCAGCCAGACTAACGTTTATGGGTTCAGTTTGGTCCATTGGGATCCTAAACCGGGTACGCTTTTAGGAAAATTTCGTTAATTAGGTCAAGCAGCGTCCTCTGTAGGCCTGCGATGCCAGAGCAATTTTAAAAGCCTCCCGTTCTAGCCACTCCGTGGTACTAGGAATCAAGGGTTTAGGAGAGGAGACTTGTCTTAATACAACCACTCCAAGACCTGATTACTGGCATCACCCTTTTGAGCAGCCCTCGTCTGTAAACCAAGTCGATTACGTAGTCGCATCCCACGTCGGTCAGTCCTGCAGTAACTGATGAAGGCCGTAGGCGGTCATGCCAAGACCGTCTATTCCCGGAACGGAGACCTGGGTCCCAGCGTAAAACAAATTTGTGAGTCATTTGGTGTACACCCCCTTATGCAATCGACCAGCGAAACCTTCGGGTCCCCTGGGTGGTACTAGATTGCGGCAAAATGCTTAGTTCCATTAGCGGTAATAGGTTCACTCACTCTGGCACAGACAGACCTCTGAAGCAGACGGGTGGTGATCTGACATATTTGAAGCCCCACTTCTCCTATACTTATCTCAGATAGCCAGCTCAGTGCATGAATTTGTCGTCCTGATTCTATCACCCCCTTTCCACACGAAATTTCTTTGGGGACCCGGCCGGTACTAGGCCGTCGCTTGGTAAGAAATCTCATGTGGATGCGCGCATCTACTGATAGAGCCCTGACACAATCGAAAGCAGATAATTTGGCAGATCGCCCGGATTGGTACTGAGTTGGTTTGTAGGGTCTCCGGCTTTTCCGGACCCTAATCTCACCGAGAAACTTCGAGTTCACATGTACCCAGTGAGATATTCCGCAAGTCTGAATCAGGCTTGATCTGGTCAATCGAGTCTGGAGAAGTCATATCTCGAGATTAGCTACCTCACATATGATGGAAGAGACGCAGCTCACAGTTCTAGGGAGATGCTAGCTCTAGTGGAACTGACCCTTATTGGTCCTCCACGCGGCATACTGTGAGTGGAACTAGTATTGTAAATTTGCTCTAATGCATCGCACAAATTTTACTCAAATGCCGAAGACTTTGACACCTAGACGAAAGGGTCACTTTAGTCAGTTGCAGCTTGGGGTCACATGGTACTATCAACGTTTTTCTTCTGTGGAAATTGATCAATTCTTTTTCGCAGAACAAAAATTTTGTCTTTTCGGGAAAAATTGAAGCGTCTCTCTCGGGAAAATTTTGGAAGGTATCTTTGCGTGTGCTATTTGAAAAATCTATACGCGGTAAATTTTCGAGAAAAAGTGAGCGCGGCCGTTTGTATAGCCCCCCCCCATAGAGTGTGTCTGAGAGAACGAGGGCACGGAGTAACCCCTTTCCAGCCTCTCGGAAAATCTCCTTTCTCATATGATTGTACAAATGACAAAACTAGCAGTTGGCTTAGACTTGAACTGGGTATTGGGTCCCTCCTACGACCCACCTTATCGCTGGTCTGAAAAAACTTATAAAGATTTTCCGCTTTTCAGCCCTCAAAAGGCTGGAGCGGAGCGGTTTTGGGTCCTCTTATTTTGAGGGCCAATAAGTGAGAAAAGTGAGGCTCTCACTTCTAGTCTATACTCTTGGGGATAGGAGGTAGCTCGCTTTTGAAAGCACTACGCCTGAAAACATAGCGATAGAAATTTTGGCGTGAAGTTGGGCGTTGTTGAAGAAAGACTTGGGCACAGTGGTGGTTGGTACTGAAGCTAGGCCAATCCTGGTTGCAGCCATCTTGAAAAGCGGACTACATTAGGGTTCACCTTTCCAACCAGTTACCAACTGTCCATCGGAGTCCAAGGGTTTTTAACACGTAATTATTTGTGCTATTATTCTCGAGACAGCTGCTCCATCTCATCCGACTACAAACCCGTCCAGGTAAATAGATAACTTTCGCAGGTTGTATTGCGGAGCTATATTTGGGCAGCTGGGTCCAGTGGAATTGTGCAGATGAGCGGGTCCAACGATTGGAATAGCAACAATTGGGACGGTTGGACGGATTTCACCAGCCAGCCTAAACGGGTATCTCAGAGGGCCAGCTCCGACGAGAATGGTAGGCGTTCTGCTGCAAATACACGTCAGTCGAACTGGGGAGACCAGCAGTCACAACAGCAAGATTGGAGAGGCTCGCAGTGGCAGTCCAACCGAGCAGATCATACTCAAACCTGGTCAGATACGCGAGATACTAACAATGGCACCTGGAAATGGCAGACGACTGGTTGGGCGGATAGCAGGTCTAATAAATTTTATGGGAATAGCCAGAGTTCCCAAGGTGCTGGAACTTCATCGTCTTCAAGACCAGCCGATACCCAAAAACAACCTTGGGGTCCTGAACGTGGTCGAACCGCAAACTCCTCCCAATATGCTTCGGGTCCTTATTACGATTCAACGCGGTCGCAGAACCAGCCAAGCTCCTGGGCAGAAGGAAGAAACGATGCTAGCTATTCTAAAAGTGCGCGATCGTCGTCGGTGGATTCTCATCAATATCGGAATTTTTCGGGGTCGGGATATCCTCGTAATACCTGGTACGGTGGAAATCAGAAACCCACGGCGGAATCTGCTGACGTTATACGAGGCCGCCAGAACACCGATCGTAATCGAGACGTAGGTCAGGTCCCGCCTCGTGCCCAAGAAGGAAATACGAGCCAGAGACGCAGTAGTAAGCATAGTATGGGCTCAGCTCGTCCCGATGTACAACTCGAGGAAATCGCTTTACCTCCAACCAAGCCGAAACTTCACGACGAAGCGAATACGGATCATGGGAAGACTTGGGCCCAATGGAAAACCCAAGGACAGGTTCAAAACCCCCAGAGCCAATTCCACGCTTGCGGATACGGAGGCGCAATTCGTAGCAGAACCGTTGGGCTTTGGGATTGGTGGCACGAACGAGAAAGAGTCTTGGGCATATCACTCGGTATACAAATGTGGCGTTGTCGTACGCTTCACGCTCGGTTGAGAATGTTTGCCTCTGCATACTGCATGCGATTTCTTCAAGGCAACGCTAGTCGATGCTCAATGCGTTATGTGTGGAACTACTGTGCATGCTGTGGGTTTTGCCCTGCAGCGGGAATGCAGGCGTTGGAACAACACGCCCTCGACAATGTGGAACGTGCATTCAAGGTTGCGTACCATAAAGGGCCAGATGTACCGGGGCGGAAAAACTATAGTGACGATCCCAGTAAAAGTTGTACGGAGCCCCTAACGACGTATGAGGAACATATGCCTGCACATTTTCCTCAGGCGGAATATGAAGTTTGGAAAGCTGAGGTGGAGTATGAGCGAATTGCGAACCGGAACCCCAAGGATGAGAGAGCCTTGGAAACTGCCAAGTTGGCCGTGTTTAAAGCCATGCGAGAACGTCAGGCCTGGTACCGTGAAGCTGACAGTGATAACTTTGGGCCGAAAGATAACCGAGACGCGTATATGGTCGGTAATCAGGCGCATCAACCAGCAGAGAAACTCAAAGCACAGCTCGGTGGGTTCGAAGACTGCCAGAGTTTCGGTGATCACTTCAATTTCCCGAAGGATGCAAATGGGAAACGCGTACCTCCCCCTACTCGGACGGAGCTATGCCAACTGCTCCAAGCACATGGTTTATGGCAACTAGACGAAAATGGTGAATTGAATCGTGTAACCCAGCGAGCAGTGGCATTTTGGCAAGGCCGGCTCCATGCTAAAGTTCGGACTGTGTGCAAGAACTGCCCATCTTCTAGCCAAGGAGCTCGACTACTTGGCCTCCCGGCGTTCAAACCTGTGGCTGCCCCGGTAATCTATATGGATTCGGATTGGGTATACGATGCAGCGCAATTCGAAGTATCCGGTCTTACGCTGCCCGACCAACGACGAGCATATCCAGGACCTTTCCGCCTTAACTGCGGCAGCAAATCTGAGGAGCTCAACACCGTGTTTAGGTTCATCCGAGGTAATGACGCAGCTGATTGTATTGAGACAGAAGAGACAGCACATATACGGCCAACTAGCGATACAAACTGGGTGCTGGCCAGCGAATTCCTACTTGGATCGATCCCCCACGGGATCGAAGCTGGGAAAATCATTAAAGAACAACATATGAAGAAGTTAAGAGGCACTCACAGCATGGATGCGCGTTCCTACGACAACGAGCACTTTCAACAAAACTACGAGTTTGATCTTCGCTTAACGAACGGGTATCTTTCGGGGCCCATGCCCGGTGATCTCTACGGATTGTTTTCGCGCACAGATTGCTACGCAATGACCGAGGCACTCATACAGAACCAAAGCCTGAAAGTGTCCTTTTTCTCCGGGCCGCGACATCTTCCTGACGAATTGATACCCGCCCAGGCTATCCCCCATGAGACGTTGGCTAATATGCTAAGTGGTACTTCGGCCAGCAGCAGTGTGCTTCATCCTAGTGACGGCCTTAAGTTGGGAGGAAAAGCTGGAGAAATCCATTGGGAAACGATATGTCATAATGGAAGAAGTCACCTCCCTGAGGTAGTGGAAAGTTGCCTGCCCGCGGGGATCAAACACGGGGTCCCTGTCGACGTACAAGAAGAAATTGAAACTTTCATGCGCTCTCGCGCTTACAATCCTTCGAGGCGAGAAACCCTGTGTTTTGTTGCAGGCGCTATCAATATGCTAAAACGGCCGGATAAGCTCCGGGAATTTTGGGACTTACACGCCGATTTGGCAACTTTGTGTAGCAAGTACGCGGGGCGATTTCCGGAGCATGTCATCACCGAAATGGCCACTTCTATCGCTCGGACGCATTACTTGGAAGGGATTAGTCAGAGCCAAGGTGGCCGAGAAACGCTACTAGGTTCAGACCAACGGTATGGAGCAGGTTTGAAGAAATTCCGAACTGCAGCCGAAGCACTCGGTAAGGGCAGACTACCTGAAGAGTTTACCTGCATCCGACATCAGCGCGTAGTAGAAAACGACATCCCGCCAAGAGAAAGACAGACGACCGATCAGCAGTACCGGGAAACCGGTTCTAGAGTTATGTTGTTTCGATGTGTACCTCCGCCGGCGCTCAATTCCTCAGATTTAGCGCTGTACCGTAAAATCCTTGGCAGATATGTCTATCAAGATACTGAAGAGCTCTACCAGAAAACATTGGACGATCTAGAATCCCATCAACACGCCAGCCCCGAGCTAGCACACGAGTGGATTTGTCGAAGGACGAACCGTGGCCTACGTGGTACTTTTGAAAGAGTACATGGGGATCGTGCTACCCAAATGGCTAGGATGTCCGAGCAGCGGATTGTGATACCTGAGACAAATCAAGGCCCAAACGGCTTTTATGTCCAAGAACTTTTGGCTCGGCGGGCGTCTCTCCCACACCGCGTAAGCCAGATGGATATAGCTGTTTCAGCAGAACTCTACACGGCGGGACCGGAGACTCACCCGTCCGAAGCCATGATGCATAACGTTCAGTTCTTGGGTCTGTATCGGGGCCGGAATACCTTTTTGCACCCTAACCCTAGATCTCGCTATTGTGCGATCGCGGGGTACATCGCTGGAAAAGACAGAACTATCATCTGGTCTATTTATCCTAGTTTAGTCCCGGCAGTTTACATTAGAGCGCCTAACAGAGGGACGCTGGGCCCGCTAGGACCAGTAGCAACTCGACGTTGGCATTTCTCTGGAAGGATGACGCTCTTACAGAAGATGTTTACTGATCGATGTAACCTGGTTCTACACCTCGAGCAGGACAGTTTTCTCTACAACACGTTCTGGAATCTTCAATCTGAGATGGACGCCGAGTACCAGAACCGTTGTGGTCACCGGTGGTCCAGCTATAACGGTCTCCTCCATGGGTTGTTTAATACTTTGGACACGATGGGAGTACCCCGACCTTACTCACGACACTTTCCTCCCGGTCATCGAACTTGGGGACATCACTCGGCGTTTCCGGGGTCTGAGCAGACACATTCATGCAGACGCGCTATGTCGTATTTCCGATACTATATCTATTGTCTTTTTGTCGATATGACGATGTGCGTCCCCGCAGTGCCGATAATTCCGATTACCGAGCAACCGATGCATAAATGGCTGAGCTCAGATGCGTGTCAAGTGTTTGTACGCTGCGCGCTGAACATCGTTCGTGGGCCTTGTCATGTAGCTACCTTCGCTGGGGAAAAAGGGGTTTGTGGACTAGGCGTGGAATCAGAACTAGGTTGCAAACTTTTACAATTTTTACCAGCTGGAATGCTGGACCCAGGGAATGCGTGCTTGGTGACAATGTGGCAATTGCTCAAAGACCAGGGCCTTACATATGTTCTGAATTCTTTTAAGATTCAGGAAAACGAACTGGGCAACCAATTTGAAACCTGGCTGGCGCAGATCTACTTTTTACTCATCCGGGGGATGCAACTCGCCATATTGAACCGGCAACGCCAAGAAAAGGGGGAGCCGCCGGTTTCCGAGCTCCCAGACGGTTACCGGGTGATAAATCCACAGCTAGACAAGCATGAAGGAGATTCCTGGGTCAACACAGAAGAACTTCGGTGGCGAGCGTTCGGGGAATTCCCAAAGAAATTCTCGAAAGCAGAAGAAGAATACGTACTTGCGCAAGTAAAGATCGCCCTGGAACCGTGGGAAGGGTACAAGCAGTGTGGACTTCATCGCTGTGAGGCTTACAAGTGGCTGGAAGTGTCTGAAAACCCCCATGAATTCGTACGACAATACGTAACGGGAGTGTACTGGACTCGTACGGGACCGGATGTAGATGATACTTTCCGCTCCGCCGTGAAACCGGATCTCCGTGCCGCTAATCAAGGCATTAACAATGCGACACTAGAAGAGCTAACGAAGAAGCGTACAATCATGTTTATTAGCACGGCCGACTGGCGAGTTTGCGGAGCAGCGAGATGTGCGTGGGCCGAGTCCATTTGCAATTATAATAGAATCTTCAACGTGCCCAACGTACCGCAGTACGAAGTGCCTGAGGGGACTAAAGATTTCCTACGCGCATACATGGCTGGGAAAATGTGGAACCCAATCACCCACGAAGTAGCCGACTTCCCAAATTGGGAACCGTTAACCGCTCCGAGGTACCTGCACTTTCCAGCCCGAGTAAAGGACCAAGATTGGACCTCGGGCCATGCCTACTATGCTGACTTAGTAGGCTATCAAAATAATGGGATAGCGCAATTGGTCCAGGAACTTGCGATGCAGAGCCCATTGATCGACTATGGAGCATTAACCTTGGATGAAGTGGACCCGGCTCGTGCTGCTGCTACTCTGCGGAGGGCGGTACTAACTTCTTATGCGGATCGAACTCGGCTGGAAGGAACAATGAAGCAGGAGGTGGTCGATGCTCATATCTCGCAGATCCATGAAGCTATATACGCGGTTCAAAGTGTGCCCAATCATGGGCAGAGCCCTCGCTACTACGGCGGTGAGCTTTCGCCTTGGAATGAAGATTACAATCCCGTGCGGATGCCCAAACTGGCCTATGAGGTTGAAGAGCCGCGGCATTTGGACTCCGACGATAGTGATGGTGACGATGCAGACGGGCCTGATGACTCTGGAAGTGGGCAAGATGATGACTCTGATGGTGACGAACCCGATGGGCCACCTGATCCTGATCTGTTATCTGCCTCGGAAGGATCAAAAGCTACGCCCCCGACGGACAAACGCCCACGGAAGCGGGCAAGGCTGAGCAGTACGTCTAACGGTCATAGACGTGGAAGATACTCCAGAGCGTCTAAGCGTTCAGAGCTGAAATTGAACTTGGCCCAAACCAGGGACGAGCGAGACCTAGAGGGAAGTGATGCCTCATTTGTGAGTGCTGAAGAGATAAAGGACCTGTCCCTTGCGGACCTCCCGAATCTTCTACAGTGCCCTGAATCGCCGATACAGCAGGATCTAGAGGATTGCACCTCGTCCTCGTGTGCCGGACATTCCAAGCAGGGTATAATATTTACTGATAACCTGCGATTATGGCCAGCCAACGGCGGTTCTACTAAGCCTATTATGCGAGAATGTGTGCAAAATTTTCTTACAGAGCTTCGGTATGATTCAGCCACGAACTTGGCCGGGGATGCGTTTTGTCGAGATGAAGTGGCATCCGGGGGAGAAGTGCCCGTGATTGATGACACTTCTGCTAAACTCCAGAACCTAAAGCAAGCGACTAAGGGTTTCGTGGACGCCTTACAGGACTTCCTGGGTCAATGGCCACCAGCCTCGCCGGAATCAGTTCAGTCAGCACCGGCGGCGCCTATTGATGAACTCCCTCGACACCACCCGACTACGTACGCTTACCTTCGAGAATTAGAAGATTTGATCGGGCCCATGCTGGATCGTGACGACCCCAGTCTTCGAGACCTAGAGCTGCGGTTAAACAAGGCTGGATTCCACGCTCGAGAAAGCCAGGCCTTGGCCGCGTGCCAGCAGTTCAAGCAAGAAGTAAATGCTGGGTTCAGTAAGTTTCAGCGCACCGTCTATGGCAATCTGAAGGGTTCTCATCTAGCCGAAGCCGATGTTAGTACTACGATGAACGACGAATCATTGCCTTCTGAGTCTAAATGGCTACCCTGCGATCAGGGGCTTTCATTCCAAGCCACCCCTGAAAAGCCGAAGAAGAAAGTCAGCTGGTCGTGTCCGGCCCGCCAAGGGCCCGAAGCAAGTTTGAGCCCGCAGAGCGAAACTTCGAAATATGAAGCGGATCCGGAGAAATATCCCTCTCCGGAACACTGGCCTCGTGTCGAAAAGGTAGCAACGCCACAACGACGCAGATCTTCGCAACGGGGTGAGACAGAGCCTACTGCGGATACTGAATGTGCGGATTCATTTGAGCAGACTGATTTTGCCCCTCCTCTAACTGTTCGGTTTGATCCTCAAATCCTTGACCAGTATTTGTCGCTGCAGAGAAGATTTTTGAGGAATATCGAGTTGCCAAGCCATCTACAATACGCATTGAATTTCTCGGCCGAGGGACCCGAGTCGAAACTTACACTGGGTACCCAGTACATTGTTAGGCTGTTGGACTGCTTCAACTGGGTTGAGCAACTTCTGGACGGATATAACAACAAGCAGCGGCTACTTGGTCACGCTAACATACTGGGCTATTTCAATACGAGGACGCAAGCAGTATTCGAAGTTGCCGAGTCGCGGCATAGGCCTCTTCCCCAAGCAATGGCCGAACGCCGACAGTATAAGGGAAGCATGCTGCATGAGACGTTCGTTTTGCGTCGATTGTTTGATGTTCACCAGAGTAGTATCCAAGGCGTGCAGGAACACTGGCAAAATCCAAATCTACACTGTCCGGATATTGACCCGAGCTTGCTGAATTTAGTTCGGCTGAAAACTTTTCTTTGGCCACGTCGTACGATGGGCAACTCGAGCAATTGGTGGCTTTTGGATGGCCAGTTCAACAAAGGGTTTCTTTCAGCACTATACGCACTTTCCCATTGCGGGGAAGACCCAGATCAGTTTGATGAGCATCGAGCGCCTCGAGATCTTTTGGGTTGGGGACCTCGTGTCTGTGGCCTGCCAAATTGTATCGGCCGCGTTGCGTTGGATGCATGGACACAGCAGTATTACACGTGTGTAGTGGAAAGCCAGTTTGGGATACCTATGATGAGTTTCGCACAGGCGGTTCGAGAGTTTTCCAAGGCAGTCGAAACTGCAGACACCGGCCACGCAGGCTATCTGGAAATTTGGCTAGCCCAGAGGCGGAAGGCGACACAAGTCAGCACAAACTCAGACTCTCAACCAGGTCATCCTACTTCTGGGCTGGAAGAAGTTGCGGAAGCTACCCCGTGGACTACTTATTGGATGCAAATCTTTGAAAAACACAGCAGTCTTCTGAACGGGTTGAGTAACGATAGTCCTGACGCAGAAGTAACATACCGTGATCAGACGCTAAGCGTTATAGAAGGGGATCAGCCTCCGCGTCTGGATCTGTCACACAGTAGATCTTGGGTCATGTCGATTGTGGGACCCAAGCATGAAAGGCCGCTTCGGATGCGAGGGATGATGGCGTTCGAGTTAATCACGTTTTCGGCCCTCCGAAGCAAATTCGAGTTGTGGCCTGAAGAGGCCAATGTCGACATGCCGTACGTCCTTGCATCCTCTGCTTTCACGAAAAACTGGTATGCTCTCCAACATTCCATGGAGTGGAACGACGCTATTCAGCAGGCATTGACTATTCGAGAACGCAAACTCCAGGCCGAAAGGTTTCCGGTTAAACCATCTACCGTTGCACTTGAGCAAGAGATCAAGACGTATTGGAGGAACTTCCTCTCGACTCAGGCCAACTTCGTAGAGCAAGGCAAGTTTCTGCTGCTGTATCTAGTCTATAGAGCTTCCAGACAGCCTTATTCAGATGAGAAACCTTGGGGTGCTGGATGGCCTGGGTCCAAACCACCGGTAACTCTAGATGATGTCCGCCAAGGGATTCGCCGATTGTTTCGGGTCTTTTTCCTGATGGATACTACCAGTGGCCCGGGCTACCGAGCTGTTTTCAAAGATTCCGAGCTGACTCGGAAGGGGACACGCAGAGGAAGTAACAGTACGCACTGGGACCCTAACTATCATTTTGAAGCCGGGTATGGGCTCGACGCAAATATGGGTATCTTTGACATTTGTCACTATGACTTTGAAAACGTGCCGGACTTGATCATGCGTATTTTGAATATGGCCGCGCTCTGTTTTCCGGAAGAGCAAATCTCAGAGGCCTTGACCCTGGAAGAAGTGGAAATCCTGGTAGAAAGGCAACTGAAAAAGAAGAGGTCGCAACAGCGGAACGCGTCTAAGTATGAACGCGTGAAGTAGGCTTGTTTGCGGCAGCAGAAAGAATTCTCCCCAACTATCCGCCATATATTCCTATCGCTAGCTATTTTTCAGGCGGTTACCGACATGTTAAGGCTGATGAGGACATTTACACCCGGCTCAGCCTGCTCTAGATTTTCCGCTACTCATTTAGGAGACGGACTATCAACTTAGACACATAGGCATCTCTCATCTCTCTGTCTGATTCTTGTAAGTCACAGGGACCTTAACGCTTTCTATATTTCTTATGCCGGTACAGCCTGAACTGCTCCTGCTACCACCTATCCCGGGTCGGCTTCATCGATCCAGTGCGAGGAGATGGGGAGACTAGAAGTTTTTTCCGGGGATGTCAGATCGCTTTCTCACTGGCGCCTTCTCTACTAGGACATGCTACATCAGGGGACTGCTACCTTTTATGGGCGGCTCGTAGCAGCGTTTGAGTTGGTTCTAACGCTGGCAAATTATAGTCCAGTTCGAACCACTCGATAGTCCTTAGTAGGAGCACCTGGGGACTGGTCGAGAATAATGTACCAGCCCTAGTGCTCAGTTAAGTTTATTTTTACGGGTCCTCCACGTTTGCATGCACCCGGTGTAGTGAATTGAGAGGGCCCTCCTTTTGTATAACATCGCGCCTGACTAGGTTGGTCTGTATTATATTGACTGGCCGAAACCGGGTGCTAGCTTTTACACGATTGGCTGCTTCATCCTGACTGAGCCGACCAGCGGGGTAAGTTCTCCCAATCGTTTTATACATCACTTCCTTTGGTTTCAAAACAAATATAAGAACGGAATACCTTGTAGACGTGCTGGTATAGAGGAACCCCCTTTATCAAAGGCGATTTTTGAGCACCTACTTTTAGAGCTTTATTATCATGAGGTGGATCTAGTAACTTAGCCATTTACAGTGACCCTGGGATTTGGCGTCCTGTTCGGATCCGTCCTGGGACGACGTTAAACTCAACCAGCTGCAGAAGTACAAATCCCCCGATACCGTCTTGGGATGACGCTAAAAGCAGCCAGAACATAGGGTTATATGCGCTAGGATTTCAAGCTTCGGAAAGTACAACTTCATCGCAGAGGTTCACACGTAGACTTTATAGATCTGTCGTCACTAGTAGAACTGATCGCCGTCTAGAAAATCGATGGCCCCCTGACAGGGGCCGGGGAACAAGCGTTAGCCTGTCAGGCGTCGTTTTTCAAACAAAATTGAGTAACTCCGAACCATAGTTAACCACCTCCCCCCGCCCTTTAAATTTCGAGACCGAGTAACCATCG
>Ga0099797_100405_pt1 | contig 27856 bp, 29 predicted proteins | sample Uncmet_Sort48C_1_FD_89871 | JGI IMG/M metagenome (GOLD analysis project Ga0099797, IMG submission 89871) | Marine eukaryotic communities from CALCOFI LINE 67, Pacific Ocean - C012_Sort48C_1 | ecosystem: Environmental > Aquatic > Marine > Oceanic | place: Pacific Ocean: Monterey Bay | collected... | reverse complement strand
GAACCTGAACCTCTCATGGATTTTCTTTGTGCTTGTTGTATATTTACCAATTGTTTTTGGATTGATTCGGTTGTCGATGTTACGGTGGTGAGAGTTAAGAGTGGGGGTGGTGGAAATAATTACGCTCAACCGGTCGCTGTTGTTATGGTTGCACAACCGCCAAGTGCTGCGCCAGAGGCTGCACAAGCTCCTGCTCCTGCAACCGAACCTGGTTATACAGGAGAAGGGGAAAAGAACCAAGCCTGATTTGTTTTTGGGAAGGGGGGTGGAGGGTCCGTGTTTAAACTATATTAATATGGTCTACTTATATTAGTAGTACTACTACTATAAATTGAATTTGGTAAAGAAAAAAGAAAAGAAATTGAATTTGAATTTGAAAATTGAATCTTACTGACCGTTATTGATTCTGAACAGTGAATTCTGATTCCTAAAGAAAATTAGATTCATTGACATGTAAACGATTTTTTTGAGTTTGAAAAAAAAATGAGTACAGCTACATTAAGTAATTTTAAAGTGAATTTGATTTTGAATTGTGAGTATTATTATTGACTTCTACGTTTATTTATTGGACTCGCCGTCACAGAGAATCTTTTAGTTAACTGTTTCATCTGGTAGTTTAGATTTCTGGTTTAAAACCGTGACAGACGTATTATACGGCGATTTACCGTTCCAATGTTGAAACTTTTAGTTAATTGTTTCAACAGTGGTAGTTTAGATTTCAACCAATGTACACATGAGGCGTCTACAATCGTGACGATGATCTTAATAATATTAATAGAGGTTCTCATTGAATTTGACATGTCAAAATAGTAATTTTGAATATTAGTTTCGCTTTCTGATGATTCTTGTAGTTACAGTAGTTACAAAGTAAAACTAGTCGTATTAGAGTGTAAGACAACCATCATCACATTGTCACTGTACGTTGGTCAAAAAACTTTTTCTGTTTCAATGAATCATATGTCAAGTTGTTCTTCTCAATTTCAGAGTTCAGAGATCAAGTTCTGAGATGATCTGCTAATTTAACTTAGCTAATTATAACTAGTTCGAACTTAGACTTTTACTAGTATAGACTTTTTTTTTCTAAATTGATTTTTAAATAGTACTGCCCAAAATTCTAAATTTAATAGTAATACTAACCGAGTCCATCTGAGCCAGTTAATATTACCATGTTTTGGATTTCTCCAATAGAATGTATTATCTTCGTTTATGTGACTCTAGGTGTTGCTCTTGTAACTAGTAGTACAGTTACTAAGAAGTCAGAGTCTAATAAATTTAAGTCTAGTAGATCTGAATCAACTTCAAGACTTCTAAGTGTCACTTGTTGCACCCTCTTTCTTTTTCCGTACTGTGTCGTTTGGAAATATGATAAAAGTTTTTGTGGAACTTGGAGTGCTGTTAGAATGTGGTTTTATTTAATTTTAGGAGGGTTTCTCTGGCTCTTACCCTTGCTGGCGGAAATGGAGTTGATTCGTAGAGAACGATTGGTAGAGGCGGATAAGTTAATACTTTTGGACTCAGATGATACAGTAAATTTAAGTACTAGTAGTACTACTACTAAATCAGATTCAGTGACTAATATCTTTGCTTTAATTATGTCCAATAGATTGGATTCATGGGGAGGTCCAGAAAGGCCACAATTATCGGCATTAGCGCTGCTCTATTACTCAATTGGCTATATGTTTTATGCGATAATGGTGCGGATCGATGCATTTTTTTTGTGGAAAAGAAATACTAATTATAGTCTAGTCGGACCACCTGGAAAAGGAAAATTCTTAAACTAGTAGACTTAGTAGCCTAAATTGAAGTCGCGGCTTGTCGTTTAGAAACTTTGACGTGTATGATGTAAGTAACAGTTAAAAAAAAATCAATCGTTTACGTTCAAACTTCAAAAGATATTACAGAATCAGTCTCAGAGAATTTCATTGAAAAGTAGGTCTTATTGAAATTTTGTGGTAAGACCTAATCAATGTGAAACTGTTGACTATTACGAATGTTACACGAATTTTATACTACTAGTACTACGACTTGATTTAAGAAGTTTAAAGTTATGTAATAATACTTCGAAGATAAATTTATGATTTCTGACTCCTTGCTCCCAATATTATTCAACTGAATCGCAGACGGTTTTTTTTTCCAGAATAAGACTACATCAAGTCTTATTTGAATCCATATTACTGTACAAATCTTCTTAATAAAACAATAGACTGTACTTAGACACAAATAACAAACAACCGCGGCTGCCTTTACTAACTTTTAGTCTATCACGGCGCGATCATTCTTCACAGATAATTATACACCGCTACTATTATAAATTAGTCTAATAGTATTAATACTGCTACTAGAATAGTTTAACAACCTTATATAATTTGAAATTTCCACCAAAAAATCATGGCTGCAGATCCCAATCTGGTTGCTAGATTGACCGATCTTCTGACCAACAATCCTGCCCTTCTGGCTGAAACCTCAAAACAGTTAATTTCCAGCGGTGTTCAACTCCCTCATGCCTCGTCTTCCACGCCGTCTTCTCTAAGTCAACCCCCTCAACCCGCCTCTGCTGCTCCTACTGCTTCTGCCGGAGCCTCTGCTGCTACTGCTGCTGCGCACCACCATGCTGTCCACGCTGATTATGCACGTGCCCAGGCAGCGCACTTCGCGAAACACGCCGCCGCGGGGGCCGGGGCCCATCAGGCAGGACCTCCTCCAGGACCTCCCGGATCCTATCATCACCCAGCCTATCCTCATAGTCCAGTGGCAGCAGCGGTTGCAGGTCCAGCAGGCTATGGACCTGGAGGGTATAATCATCATCATGGACCTCATGCTGCAGCTGCAGCTGCAGCTGCTCACCATCATGTTACAGCAGCGGCGCATGCAGCGGCGCATCATGCAGCTCATCTTCCAGCTGGACCTCCAGGAATTGGAATACCACATGGTAGTCACGGACCACCTGGAACACCAACAACATCGGCATCGGGACCTGCACATATTGCGGCTCATCATCATCATCATCATCAAACTAGGCCGGCGCAACACCCGGTTAATACACAATATGGAGTAGTGGGTAGTAGTAGTACTAGTGCAGCTGCTGCGGCTGCCGCTGCGTATCATCATGCTCATGCAGCTGCAGCTCATGCAGGAGGACCTCATGCGGCCACGGCTCATCATGCGACTGCGGCTGCTCAGGCTGCTGCTAGTGCAGCTACATATAAGGATCATGCGTATAGTCGTAGTCCGAATAAGTACGGGGATCATCAGACTCAAAACTTACCGGGCGGGCCACACAAATACGCTCAGATGCCGGGTCCAACTACTGCAAATGTCAGTAATAATTATCATTCTCCGCAACGCAATAATAGAAATAGCTGGAACACTAATAATTGGGGCTACGGTAGTTCAAATAATTGGGACAGTCGTAAGGATTATAATAGTGGGTCTAACACCTATGGATCAAACACATCTTTGTCTCCCAATAAAAAACCCAATTACAATACTAATAAGTCTAAGAATAATTCTAGTAGTACTCCAAATCATAGAGCTTCTCCTCTCCCACCTGGGCTCACTTTGGATCATGCTGATGAGAAAACTGTGAAATTGGGTACGTCTTACGCATCCACAGTTTTGACTGCTGGCAGTGCAGCTGCAGGTCAAGAACCGAAAGGTCCATTGACAAACAATAATAATAATAAGTCTATGTCAACTGGTCAAGATAGTAATACTTCCGGTCATAGTCGGGTGGAGGCGTTGCAAATTCCAGACAGGATGGAACCACCTGTACAAGTGACCCCCTATGATGATGATGATATCATTAACATAGGTGGACATAATCAACAGTCTAAAGCCGGTGGTCATAAAAAGACGGTGACGATTGACTCCGATTTAAAAACCGGTACATCACCCATTCATCACGGAGGAGGACACGGTGGTGTTAAAAAAATATCGGGGAGTGAATCCGCAAACACTAGTACGAATGGAGATCACATCAGTCACGGGGTCACCACGAGTTACGGACCAACTCACGATAGTTCTAAGGAGAGCGTTACGTCAAGTCAACAGACGAAGATCAGCGGATCACAACAACAGCAGGCTGCTGCACAGGTCGCAGCAGCTGCACAGGGTCAGGGAGGACCCCCACAACATATTAATAACGGTCCACCTGGTCCTACTGTAACTAGTAGTTCTACCACTACTGTAACTCCTACTAGTAGTACTACGAGTAATTCTATGATCAAAAATCCCTACACAAATCAGGTTTCTCCTTTAAAAGAGTTTGTTCCGGGAAAGGGGTTTTGTGCAGCTGCTGCAACAGCCAACAATGGCAACAATGTTGACGCTTTATCTCAGAGTGGGTCACGATCGAGTGGTCGTCGTCCTTCATTGTATGACAGTTTTAACAAGTTGTCGTCGAGTAAATCAAACAGTAATCATAATGGTAGTAACAATGGTACTAATACTCATACTGCAGGTAATGGAATTGCTCCGAATGGGAATAATAATATTAACAACAATGTCAATTTGACAAATTCAATGAATAACAACAACTTAAACATTAATATTAATCAGAATAATCTCAGTGGTACTCATGGTACAACTAATAATCACGGTATTTCAGATAACGGAATGGATAATTTATCGTCGTCGTTACATTCCCAGTTGATCCCGCCTAGTCTGAGCGGTGGTGATAGAAACAATTTAGATGGGACTCATCAGTCGGTCGCGAGTGTTAATAACTTGGGTGGGAGCACTAGTGGAAACGAACAATCTAATATGTCGTCTACAAATACTAATAATACGCTACAAATTCCCTCGTCTTCTATTGAGACTTTGATCGAAAATAACGGATTTTTCGGGAAGATTCAGAAGATAGCGCAGACCTCCCAGCCGGGGTGTCGTCTGTTACAGAAGAAAATCTTCGAGTTGGATGGGAATGATTTACAGCGCTTTGTAAAGGAGGTTACTGCGAAAAGCAATCTGGATAAAGCAGTTATTGGTGTGAATGGAATTATCACGCAGAATTCGAATACACATGAACCGGTTATCGTGCAGTTGATGATCCATCCCTTGGGAAATTATTTGAGTCAGCGAATTTTCGATGCGACGGCGGAGATGGTTGCAAAGAAGGCGTCAGAAATTAATAATGAATCCGGAGATGAAAATATTAAGAAGGAATGTAGTAGTACGAGTAGTGAGTCACAGTTGTCACAGACTGGTTGCAGTGTGAATTTATTGAATAAATTATTGGACTGTGTTGCTCCTCATTTCATCAAGATCTGTACGAATACTCATGGTAGCAGATCTGTTCAACATTTGATTGACGTCGTAGCTGATACGGGTAATCAAGATTGTTTCGAGGCTTTCAAATCCTGTTTTCTACACCAAGGTCATGGAATGAACAAGTCGAATTCCACCCGTCAGGGTACAATGATCTCTAGTCTCACCGGAAAACCCATCAGTATTGATCCCATCGTCGAAATTGTCACAAATGGTGCTAGTAATCACGTCTTACAGAAATGTTTATTGGTGTTCGGTTCTCACCCAAAGTCCACTAGTATTGATAAACAGTTCTTTTTAAGACTTTTAACCGGAAAAATCTGCGAATTGGCTTGTCAGAAACACGGATGCTGTGTTTTACAACGAGTTTTGGACGCCTGTAATCCCGAGGGGGGTTGTTCGGACGAGTTTGGATTCATTCTTGAGGAGATTTTAGACGATATAAAATCGGTGTGTGAATCCGCTTACGGTAATTACGTTGTTCAATACATTATGAAACAGGGGATTGGTAGTGGACAACACACAAATATGCTTCAGTTGGAGGCTCAGAAAGAGTCTAATGAGGCGTCGGGTTCCATTTCCGACATTGACAATAAAGATAAGTTACTAGAACAACAGAATGCTAAGAAAGATCAACAATCCTCCGAGCCAGGTCCTCTCCCTGAAAATCATCCTGGGCATCCAAGAAACAACCATGCTGTCGCCTTCTTCACTCGCCGTGTGGTTGAGATTCTCGCTGAATCTCCCGCACAATTCGTCCATGTTTGTTGTCAGAAATTCTCTTCCAACGTAATTGAATGCGCTCTTCAACACTCCGCAGGTCAGTGCGCGTCCACAAGGGCTTTAATTCTGGAAAATCTGATCCCAAGAACCAACCCGAACACCGGAAGACAAGATTTCTCTCTGCTTAGTATAGTGCTGTGCGATAAGTTCGGGAATTATATCGTCCAGAGAGCGTTGGAGATGGCGCACGCAGGGAGTCAACAGGGGGTTCCGGGATACAATTATTATTTTAGTCAGCTGATCCACGGCGTGAAGGTGATATTGGAAATGGATGTAAATGGGGCCGTCGGGGTGAGATCGAAACTGACGAAAAGATGGTATCCGATGTTGCAACCGAATTTGCAGTAAATAATTCATAGGGTGGGTAGGGTTGATTATTAGTACTAGTAGTACATATTGGTACGTAGGAGTTTAATTGATTATCATGACATGATTTTAGACTTAAAGGGGGGGGGATATTGTTTACGATCTTCAGAATGAAAATTTTATTTAGTAATAAGAAAGTGCAGAATATGATAGAATCATAGTGAAACCGAAACAAGAAGGCTTATTATTTTCGAATTTAGAATATTCAAGACAACCAGCAGTAATTTCGAAACTTAACGTTGACAGAATTATATAAAGCATTTGGTATACCGTATTGCCACCAACTTATACAGAAATTTATTCAAAGAAACTTAGATATCAGATATATTAATGTGACTTGCGCAATTTATTCTTTTCTTTTCCATAATGTGATCAATTCTTCGGAGGTTTGGAGGAAGTTTTAAACTGTCTTCCTATTATAATCGAAGTCGAAATGTCACATTTCTTTTCTTTTCATTTTGTTTTCTCCATAGGATGTAGGGCCCTGCTCCGAGTAGTACTGACTATGTTAGGACTCCGACTCATTAAATTTTTCAGATACCACTACGTCTTATTTTTATACAACAATTATTCTCAATTAAATTTCTTGACGTTAGCTTATTTAATGATGATATTCTTTTCAATTTATATGACGACAATTTTATTTCAAAAATCTTTATCTTCTTATCTTAGTCTATATTATTCCACTGTATTGAAAACGTCTTAAAACAATCTTATTCCGAATCTTTACGTCTAAATTACATGATGATCCACTATATACTATTGTCTTTTAAATTTGTTTCAATTTGAGTTCGTTGACTTCTATATAGCAATACGGGATTAATACTCTATCAGATTATGATGATCACGGACTATTTAAGTATTATTAGGGCCAGTCCTCATTTTAAGAGATTATTTGAATCGATTATAAATTCTTCATCTATTTACAATTATAACTAGATTTAAAATCTAGATTCTAGGCGTATTAATAACTTGTGGATATTTTTTGCTTCAACAAACTGTCTATTACATGATATTTGAGAAAAAATTTGAAAAAAAAAAAAACTGTTAGGATTTCAATGAAGGGTCGATCCAAAGTGTTTTCGAGTGATCAAATGGTAGAAGGGACATCTTTTTTCCACGGAATCATGACGTTTTTTTTAAACCAAAAATCGAAATGGAAATTGTTTTTTGGTGCTGCTACGCCTAAAAGTACTATAAGTCTATTAGGTAATACTATGTAAATCGTTTAGCTGCAGCATTATGATAAATTCTTGCTCTGAGGCTCTTGTAAATTCTCAGTTATGAATTCTTGATTACGGTTATCCCACAAGAACTAGCCTAGTAGTTTTGTAAATTTTTCATTTGCTGTAACACCAATGCCAATATTTTAGCCTTGGAACTGTTTCACACAATTAAAATTCCTAAATTAGTATGACATTGATAGAAAATTCGGAGTGGAACAAGGTCGTTTCTCGTTATTTGACTGATGACCGTTTATTACAATCGTATTATCGGATTTTTCTTGGCTGTGGGATGATCATACCGGTATGTTTTCTTGTTATCTGGGAAATGCTGAGGAATGCGTCACCAACCCTCTGTGAGATTAACAAATCTAATTTAGGTACCTCTCTGGTTAACCTGAAATAGAAATTAAGCCATTTGACATCTCAGACAGGTGAACAAGCATTAGCTCATGGAGCTACCTTGGAGAAACTAGAGAAAATGGAATTCGAGTTGCAGAATAATGCAAATAGTGTTGAATTAGCACTTCCATCAGTCTTAATGTGGTCTATTATGGATAATAGTATTGTCGGGTTAATTCCCGTTTTCTGCTTTTCTACAAACGTGATGTTTTTGAGTATGGACTGGGGCACTTTATTGACATCTTCAGCTTATAAATCGAGTACGTCTGTTCCCATTGGTGGTAGTACTCGTAAATTTTCAATTTCAATTTGGCGCTATATTTCTCAGGTTTACAATGTTTCCTTTTTATTTGGTAATTTTCTCTATTATAGCCAAATCGGACCGATGTCGATTGGTGAGGAAAAACCAGAGAAGTATATTCCTTTGAGAGGTGTATGGTCAGGATGTTGTCTACCTTTGAATTGGCTTCTATGGTATTTTATGCATAGACGTTACGAAATCTTTGGCCCAATCATGAGTAAAAAACAGTCAATACTTTGGGGAAGTTCAGGTGCGCTAATTAAATCTGGTGGTGTTTCAGTAATACTGTTGGCATGTATTACCCTCGGCAAAAATTTCATAGCTTGGAAAAAGTCAGTCAGTAAAGCCATAGAAAGTCATCCTTATGAGTGGTTGTTCATGACGGTTTTCGAGTTAGGATTCGGAATGTGTTTTTTCTCTATGTTTATTCCTCTGTTGCACAAATTTCAGTTTGGATTTTTTAGGATTTCTTGGTTCTACTTAATAAAATCCTGTCTTAGTGTTGAAGATGAAAAGCGCTTCGATTATTCTAAACAAGTGGCAGTATCACGAACATTGTCTCAATTAATGTTTGTAGGTAATGTGATGCTGGATTCCATACGCTACACATTTGGTAGAGGTATTTTGTTCGGGTTCTCACCTTTGTCGTTGGTAGTTACCCTTCTAAAGGATATATCATATGAGCTGTGGCATTTTGGATTACGCCAAGAAGAAATTGCAGTAATCTTCACGATGAAATTGTTTCATCCTGATAGAGCAAAGGAGATCCCCAAGCATTGGACAACAATTTGCAACTGTTTACGGGTCTTTAGTAAAATGTCAGGAATCCCGAAAATCTGGAGTACCACCTACAGATTGCATTTTAATTTAGACGATCATTTTTATGATATAAAAGATACTTCCGAGGTATTCGAGAAGTCTTTACCTTTACGAGTTATCTTTGCAAATACCGAAATCGAGTTACATGGGTTTACTTCACATGATTGGAGATATTTGATGGATCATGGAAAGAATTACTCCGATAACATGATTGAGTTAGATCGTCAAAAACTAGAGCAGAATAATACGTCAGTTGACTATATAGCTCAGGATTTGTCTCAGTATCAAATTTCGAAAATGGGTTCGGAATTAGATGACAGACTAGAAGTAGAAAACTTTACTTCCGTTTTAACTAAAAAATCTGTGACTAAATCGCACAGCAATAGGCCATTTGGTAATTGGCTGGATACTTTACCTGTTTGTTCTGAAGAAATTGAAGTTTTTCAAAGTTTTCTGAATGTATATCGGGGCCATATATTTCTCCGTTATCAGGCCCGAGTTATTGCTAAGTTAGTTGTTTCCCTTACGATGGTTTTTGGTTACTTCCTTTGTCAGTTAACACCAACTCGTTTTTTGCCAGGTTTTCCAGCGGAAATTGATTCACTTTATGGGGTATATGTGACAATGTTTGTCTTAGTTGATTTATCGGAGTATTATTTCATAACCTTCAAGCTACATCTACGACGAAAGAGTGACCGCAAACGCAATTTAATATATCTCCATGATTTGTTTTTTCGAGGATTTTCAATGCTCGATTATAGAGGGCAATGCAAAGTGCCTGGAAATTCAGATCCACTTACTATGTTGCTTCCACAGTCGTTCTGGTATCTTTTTCTCCGTGGGAGACAAACAGAAACAGTTTCAAATTCGGCGGTTTCTGAAAAGGTTTCCGCTGTCAATGAGTCTCTCTCAATGACTACTGTTGCTCCACATTTGAGTTTCTTCAATGTTTGTGTAAAAGTGTATTCTGCGCCCTTCTTTCTACTGCTAGTTGCGATTGTTGTTTTCTTCTCTATGACACAGTCATCCTTTACAAAAAGCGCATATAGTTTACCGTTGTTACAGAATTCGACAGGTATTGAGTCACTTACGTGGGATGTTATTTATGATTTGTGTCCGGTTACATGAAAAGGGACTTCGACACGTTCGGTTTTGAAGCTGATCAAATTAGAGTTATTCGGATATTATTGATGAAAAAAAAGCATTATGAGATAGAAAAATGTATTCTGTATTAGTATTAAAAATGACATTGTCAACATTGTTTGACTGTCAGTTACTCAATTTCTAAATTTTTGTAGTGTATTATCGTTTATTATAAAATTAAATCATTCGAATCTCAATATCACTAGCAACCATTAGCAACATTTGTTTTTAATTTAAATTTTTTTCTGCTTTGAAATATATTAATAAAATTTTGACCAATGATCAGATTCTGTATTAGTAGGAGAACCACATTACAGTTAAAGACTATTAGTTTGGCTGTCAGTGACTCAATATCTAAATTTTTGTCGTGTATTATCGTCTATATCTGTTAAGTGATCAGACCGAAGAAGAGACACTTTATTTCCACTACTGACGACGTGTTTTCTAAACTAAAAATCGAAAATGAAAGTATTAGGTAATATTGTAAATGATCGTTTATTGAGTCGTGCATCGACGAGATTTGAGGGTTTATTAAAGTACACTGAAGTCTGTCCAACTAAGTCTTTTCACTACATCATGAATGATGAATCTGAATCAATATAATTTAAGTTAATTTTCACCGTAGACTGTCTGACATTAATATGATTTCCGTTTTTTTCCTAGAAAGACTAAGTTAATCACCATGAGACTCTACAATTCTCACCGGTTCTATGATGGCAAGTCCAAAAGAATGTCCTACGACGATTCTTTGGAAATGAATGATAGTATCTTGAATTATTTTCGTCAGAATTTCAATCTAAGTCATATAATAACGTTAGACCAGTCGTGCAAATTTAGCTACAGTAACTTTTTTTTGAGAAAGTTGTTTTCATGTTTCGTCCTCGTGTTACTGACCACCTGGTTTTGGAAGCGATGCCAAGCAGTATGTGAAATTTTTCCCGCTGATCAAGAACGTGTGGTGAATGGTCCTCCCTTTTCACCACCTCAATATAGGACGGTAAGTGATGTGCTGATGAAATTCGAGAATCTGTACAAAGATACAATCCCCACTTATTTACTGGTGTTCAGCGAGTTTTGGATAGTCCGGGAACTGTTTCTAAATTTTGAGTTTGTTTTTTCTGAGTCGGAGGAAAAATACCGGCATCTGGAATACTTTGGTTATTTTGCCATTATGTGTCATTTGGGTACCATTGCTGTTCCTGTTACGCATACCGATCAGTTGACAGACTTTTTCCATAATTCGGTATCGCGCGTTGGTGGAATTGCGACTATGTTATTTCAATTTAGATATTGCGTTATGATAAATAGATGCAGATCAAATTTCAGTCGAAAAAGCCTTAGTAACACTACTAATAAATTGTTCGGATTCCAAACAGTGAAGAAGTTTTTCTTCTTCTTTTCCCTGCTGTTTATCGTTTACAGCTTCGTATTTTTTATAGCATTTATGATGGTCACCACGATCCCTCGCGGTGTAAATGTGAAAAATATGCTAGAGTGGTTCGGAATGGGCTGTTTATTTGCAACTTGGGTGAATCTGTCGATTTTGTCTTGTTTGGCAATCATGTAATATGAACATTTTAAATCTTTTCTATTGCTTGTATTTGTTGACAAACTTTAATTGTATTCAAATCTCACTATATGATTATTGATAATTATTGATATCTGACTATTGAGGAAATTGATTTTAGCAGTAGAATCTAGATGCAGTCTGATAAAAACAAAAAATATGAACTACGTACTGTCACTGTAATATAAGATGTGTACCAATAGATTATGTCACAGTCGTATGGTTCAATATTTCAAAGAAAAAAAACTCTTATAATTTGCTGTTATGCAACATTTTTCGATAAGCTCGAGTCGAGCAATTTCGTTTTTACGTCGTTTCGACAAAAGTAACTCTGTGACTTGAACCCTCCCACCGGAAAAAGAATCTACGCAATTGCTTTGTATATCATTGTATAATGATAATATGACCTTAATTTATGGTACTAGTTGATTTTGATTTTTTTTCAAATTTACATAGTTCCATCTACACAGTTACTGTTACAAAGTCTTACTTAGACACTAATGTCCCCGCTATCTTATCGAATGCACTATCCTGATGGGGTTCGAAGGGGCTCTCGAGGCCAGCGACACTATCGAAATGAGCGACACTATCATGTATCCCCTCCTTATTAATATAAGATGAACAACTCACAGAAGCAGTCTAATTATAGTCGGGGCCAAGGCTCTCCTACTTTATCTAAGTTCACTGCTGCTAGTACTACTACTAATACTATTACTAATCCTAAGGCTAAGCCTACTCAGAACTTGAAGCCTAGCGATGCCAAGTCATTATCTCAAAGTCCAGTCCCGCATGCTGTTCAATCAAAAATCATAAAAAAAGGCTTATAATCACACCATGATCACGACATCGTTCCGTTGCACCCCGCGCCAAAATTACCTGGAGAGCACGCGGTCCCCTCGCTGACAGCGCGCTGGAGCAACAGTCATTAGAGGCTCTCGTCTTTGCCAAACGGACCCGGAGCGCTCGCTGCGCTGCCGTTACTACACCAGTCCACGCCGAAAATCAGCTATGCAGATAATCCGTTAGAAGAGATGGTTAGAGGATCCAAAAAATCACATGAACATAATAAAGTGGAAGCCTAAGGTCAGTCAGTTTCTCCTAAGATTATAAAATCCAAAGGAGCTGCTGCTGTTGCTAGTAGTCCAAGTCCTGGTACAGTTACTGTTCCGGTTTTAACGAAAGCTCCTAGTACAGTAAATAAATTGGCTACTGACACTGTTATTCCAGTGGTAAAACCTGCTGTAACAAACATTAAACCTAATATTACTGAAAAAGTGGGGACTGCATCAATTAACTCTAAATCCAAAATAGACTCTGTTAGTCCTGTTATTCCCGTTACAAAACCTGTAACTGCAAGCGTTAAACCGAGTTTAAAGCCTAGTAAGGTTAATATTACTGAAAAGGTTTCCCAGGCTCAGAGCCACCTTGAATCTTAGCCAGGCTTTGGCCCACTGAAGGAAGCAGCTTTAAATGAACACAATCATGTCATCAAAGTTTCAGGTAGTACTACTGATGCAAAAGAAATTTATTCAACGATAAGTCCACAGTTAACCGCTAGTACTCGAACGAATTCCTCAACTTCAAGTTCCACCTCAAGTCCAAGTGCCAAGTCTGGTAAGATTTTAGAAACAAAAAATATTAAGCCCAAGTTCTAAGTCTAGAAGTCTAGTAGTATTGGAAAACCCAGTGAGTCTGACCTATTAAGTGAGCCTACCAAATAAATTTAAACCAAAGATATTAATAAACTTCATTATTAAGTTGGACCAGAATCAGATCACCATCCCCACATGTGATGGCACAAGCACACCCAAAGATACCATCCCAAAGGCGCTGACATATTGATTCCGGGACCTAATGTCAATTTAGCTCCAAAGGCGGTGAAAGCCAAGCCTAGATAATTCATGAGTCCTGGAAGTTCTAAAGGTAGTACTGTAGTAGTACCAGAGAATAATTATCAGTTTGCACTCTAGTAAGACTTCAACTAGGACAGTGACTTCAGAAACGACGACCTCCTTCACAAGAACCACGATAAAATTTCGAGATCGGCGGCGCAGCGGGAATTGGACAAAATGTTGCAGCTGCACCCGATTCCTGCTGATGTTACGACAGCAGGAAGCGACACTATTAGCACTGATAATGTAACTACTAGCTCGGGAAAGCAGACTGTTCCAAGTCTCGGATCATCTTCGTCGGGCACTGTCACTGGAGCGGCCGCTGCTGTATCAGGTGCTCTTTCGACTTTCGCGTCAAATCACGGTTTGAATGTGGATCACATCTCCAACAATATTGCAAAACACGTCGCCGAATTGCGGAATATGCCGCCATCATCAGAGGAAATATCGAAATACGTACCACATGCCGGTCTTTTGGGTCTAGGGAGTGCTATTTTGGCCGCTGTTGGGGTGAGGGAATTGGTGAATCAGTATAATATAGAGTTAGAGTTACAGGAAAAAATTGACATCAATGTTAGGTCCACACGTGAAATCATGTCGAAAGATTCAAAACTTAGACTTAATAGAGAAGATGCTAATACTACTATCAAACTTTCTGAACGTGACGGTGACAATGTGGAGAAAAACAAGAAGTTTCCAGGTAAACAAGACAAGGTAAAAATAAAAATCAAACCAAAAACTAGAAGTTTTAATGCCGATGAAATCGACGTGTCTGACTAAAACATGGATACAGACGGTGATGATGATGAAAACCGTTGTAACACTAACGACCTTGTCAATGACAAAGACTTTAACCGTTTAAAACACGGAAGTCATTCAAATTAATATTCGGAATCTAATAATATTGCACAGGCTCAATATTATTAAGCTCAAGTTTCTCTCCTCCCCCAACGTAAGCACGCCCTTTATTTCGGTCAAGCCGCCACTCTCCTTGGAATTACTTCGATTTTATTATCTGATACGTTCCGAAAACTCGCTGTTTTTCCCCTCTCCGTTGATCCCAATTTAGGTATGTGGATGGTTTACTACCGGTTTTTCCGTGCTTTTGGGACCGGCACCACGCTAGGCTATGTCGGATACAAGTGGGGGACCGGCGAGCCCGCCTTCGACGACTGTGTTAGCCGAAAAATTAAAAATATAAGCATAGCTTGTTATAATGCGGGTAAATGTATTGGAATTAGAGGAGTGTATAATGGGATTTTTGTGAGAGTCTGGAATTGTTTTTAGAGGGTAAAATGAAGAATTCGACGCGGGAATCTGAGTTAGTTGGGTGTGAGGGAGCGGAGAGAACTACTCGGGACGCTGATGCAGGCGATTGAAGATATAGAGTATATGGAATATGTGACAGGGAGTGATCCGAGTGGAACGGTCGGTGAATACGAAGAACAGCAGTAGTCCAGAAAAGATCTGCAACAGATGTTATGTTTTTTCCAGGCGTGCGCAGGCATGGGGGCGATATTATTTGCTTATTCGTCGCATTTCAAGCGGCCGTTTTGGAGCACACCGTTTCTAACGATGTGGGAGCGATGGATGCTTGTGTCTTTTGGCGGTTTGACTTTTGGAGGCTCTCTAATGACGGCAATGAAACTGAACGAATCTGAGAATTATATTAATTTTAAAGGTGGAGGGATCTACAATTCTTCTCAGTTAAATTTGAAAACCAATGCGGTAGCTATCGCGATGGTAAAGGTGTTGTTTCTTTTGTACATTACTTCACCAGGTCGTGGCTTATATCCCTTCCTATTGTGGTTGAAGTCAAAAAGTTTTCTTCATCTTACGAACTTATACAACTTATAGAATTTCATTCCAACGTCCCCCTAAGCTATTTCCGTTATCAGAGATATCTCTATCTCGCTGCAAACCGTGATTTGGACTTACCTCGGCACCCAGCTCGTGAGGCCGGCGCAAATCGAAGATGCTGTCAGAAGTGTGAGGGATATGAAGTTACGCAGACTCAGACTGCTCAGGGAGGAAAATTTAAAAGATAATTCTTCTGATCAGGCTGAGGAGTCTCCTTCCGAGCTCCCGATTATTCTTTCTATTTTAAACGGGTTCTCAGGGCTGTGTACAACGGCGTGCGGATTTCTCACGGACAATCAAATTTTGACTATCACCGGCGCTGTTCTTGGGGTGTCTGGATTTGGAATGGCAGAGAAAGGGGTGAGAGAAAGATATTATAGTAATGGGAATGATTCGAAGAACAATTATATGAATCTATTGGGTTTGGGGTTGGCTAATTATATACCGAGTTTGCTATTTGGATCGGAATATGGTGGATTAGATAGGCAAAGAAATGGCACCATGATCAAAAATAGTTACTGCACACATTCAGATGATAGAAATCCAAACTAAGAAATACCTACGATATCTCCTCTGATGGTTGCAACTCAGCTGGAAAAATCCAAAAAGATTTTGATTGTCCCGTGCGAAAGTCTTCTGAAAAATGCTGGCCAGACTAAGTCTAACGTAATTATATCATAATTGACTCAAATCATAGATCTTCTGGAAAACAAAATTCTGCATATTTGCATTCATCCATTGATTGGCAGAACGCAGGGACATATGGAATTGCTATTTGGTCACAATGACTGCAGTAGTTTTGTTACAGTTTCGGATGCGAATCGAAATATGCACACATATGACATAGTGCTTATGGTGGGTTGTGATTCAGATGTTCTTTTAAGATAATATTCGGATAACATTGTGGAATTGGCCCCATAATTTAACACGACTGTACAGGATCATCATTTAGATGCAGAACATCACGATCATGAATCTAGTCGCAACATCGATATACTAGACTCGAATAGTAGACACGACATCAATAAATCATTGGCTGATCCACAGGATTCTGTTTTGGAAGCTTCTATTTCAACCGGCTCATCAATGTCTGCTTATGGCAGTCTTGTGCATGAAAAAAACGAGTTAGAAATTGTAGAGGATCATGAGGAAATTCAAACTAACGCTATTAAGGGAAAGGCTGTAACAATTTCTGGTCCCCTTGCTGCTCCTCTCCGCATTTGGCAGTGTGGAGGAGATTACTGTGTAGTAATAGGGTCTTAAAATTTAAATGATGATCAAAGTCATAGTCTAAAGCAGAATGATGTTACAAAGAAGCTGAAATTTCTGGACGAATCAGTCTAGACTGAAAGTTTAAGTTTGACGATGATACACGCTTATCTTAGGGACTATTATGTTGAGGAAGTTTTACCAACTGTGGAATCTAGCCTATTAACTTTAAGCAGGAAAAAGAATTTGAGTTTACGGAAGAATTTTCATGTTGATACAAAAGAGAAAGATGAAAAGTCTGTCAAGGTTTTCAATCCTCTTGTCAAAGAACTTATAGATTTACTCAAAAAAAGCATAATTCCTACCGGGGCATCAACATCTGACTAACATGTTACTGGCTATTATGATTCCCATTTCGACTTAAAACTGCCTGTATTACTATCCAATCCGGATCAATGGCGGCCAATAACAAGGACAATAGGTTGTATAGTCGAAGAAATTGAAACTGAAAAAAACTGTTCTTTTAGACCTAATTATAATATGCCAATGGCAATAACCCCACTCTCTGTCGTATACTATCGCAAAATGGGTTTTAGAGTGGTTTTGCAGCAGTCTGACGGTGAATCTGATGCTGTATATCTAAAAGTCGGAGAATTACTCGAGAAGATCGAGCGAGAGTTTCTGGATTTGAGATGAAAGCGTGAGAATAATTTTTAGGAAATCTCCGCTTCGCGCATGGAAGAGTTTGTTGGTATTTCAAATAATTCTAGTAGTACTACTTTGAATAGAGAACGGTAACCGTAACGGAAAAAATTGAATTCTCACCTAGACAAAGTCACGACGTCGAGGGAAGCAAACAGAAGTAGTCCGAATGTGAGGACTTTTCCTGATCCTCTGAGATTAGACATGGACAAATTTGATGATATTGACATCAACGAAATTTCTGGTGATTCACAGTGTCAGACTTAGAGTGGACTTAGTTGCAGTAATTCAGTTGTCTCTCTATTTCCTAGTAAAGCTGAAGTTTTCAGAAATTCAGACGTAATTTTGAAGTCTAGTGGTAAAGTTACTTCTGAAGAAGTTCTGCAGCTGAGTACTGGAGGTCAGACAATCATTGCTTTAGGAGGTTAGCAATTAGTCTAATAATTATAGAGTAGCGACTTAGAATCTGTAACTTCTGAAATGTCTAAATTCCGAAAATTGACAGAAAATCGTGGGCGGGACATAGCGGAAAGTTTACAGTTGGTTTAGACTGTAGACAAGGATTCTAATACCATAGAAAAAGAACCAACTGTACCAGGTAGAAACTTAAAAAGATATTATCAGAGTCGAACTCGCTTCAAAGATAACTAGACTAATTCAGATAAAGATTCACAAATGAATTCAGATAATTCGACAGGAATTGGATCAAGTTCGGAAAACAAAATTTTAGCGAAAAATCCGTTGTTGAAATCATCTTTGCTCTCAACTTCAAGTGCGCATGATAGATTCTCAGTCGGTCCGACGTACGACTTATCCTGTTCTGATATTAGCGCTGCTGACAATGTTGCGACAGAGACCTATGCAACGGCAAGTCCATTTATTCTCAGCTTATCGACTGTAAATAGCTCAATGAATCAGATGAGTTCAAGTAATACTAGTAGTATCACTCGTCAACTAGGCTTAGATTCCGATGTCATATTTGATACGTTGGTAGGATATCATGCTACATTAAGCGCGGTGAAAAAAGTTCAGATAGAATTGATTCAAAAATCTTATTAATTCAGAGTCCCCACTGTGCTCTTAGTGGTTGGGAAAACAATTGTGTCCATCGCAGCTTTATCTGCGATTTCCACTGCTGTGAAACTGGGTGCGAAAGTGAAGGTTGTCCTGGATTTAGAATCTCACAACAGTCATTGTCAAGACGATATTAATATAAATCCTGAGAATCTGATTGACCAAGATTTCGTTTCCGCCTACCATAGTTCATTTCAAGCGAAAATGAAAAAAACAATAGAGCTTGGGAAAATTCATGCCCTAATCAGGTAGCAAGTTGAGAGTCTTGGCGCCGAGTATCTGATCATAGAATCAGATTCAATTTCACTCGAGGCTCAGATGGGTCCAGTGAACCTGGTTATTCTATCGAACGGGCCTCTAAGTACATCGGTGAGTCAGAAATTCTTGACATAGTCGGCAACTGTAGGCCCGGAACCGACGAAGAACATAATTGGAGATAATCATGATCAGAATTTGCCTGATGTTTTGGACTTGATTGAAAGTAAACACGACATTTTATTATACAACAACAATGATTTCAATAATTACGGGAACAATCTCAGTCTGGACAACAACAGTGAGAAATTTCGGAATGATCTACGCCACTTCTATGTAGATCTTTTGGCTCAAGATCGCGTGAAATTCTTGGAATACATATTGAGTCTGGATATTAATGAGTCTCCTTAAACTCAAGTTTCTGATTCGTATGTTTTGTTAAAGTCAATGCTAAACGGTGGTATTGATGGCCATACATGTCCAGATTTAATCGATTATAGTTTGGTACCTGTTGACGTCCAACTTTCACAAGCGGAAAATGAGTGGATATTTCTGCAGCAACAAACGATGAAATTCGGCCATCATGATAGACGAAATAATAATTCGAATTTACATCAAAATCCAGTAAGAAATGGACCAAAGCAGAAGCTAAGTCTTCATATGATCCAGTGTGATGATGGGGATAGTACAAATGGAACAGGTTCTCAGCAAACTATTCAAGAGCAAATTGCGCAGAACTGTATAACAACACATGGCACTGAATTTATGGTTACTAGTACTGGACGAAGTGCAGACGACGACGTTAATAATACTCAGACAGTAACTAATAATTTAAATATTAAAGGTCTAAAAGCTAAGGCCAATATTAGTAATCTGAATCAAAATACCACCAACAATTTCATGTTTGGCACTGATGCAACTACCACAGCGCCGTCCAGCGGAACTGAAGATAACAATGTAAATCATAATAAGATCACTTAGTCTAGTTCGTCGTCGTCGAGTTCTAAGTTTAATGATTTGGATGAGGTTGACTTAATAACTTCAAATTTGTCATCTTCAGAAACCAGTTCTCAATGTGTCAATGACGCCGGGAGTACTAGTATTTTGAAGAATCCTATGCAGGTACTGAAAATGAACCCCCCGTCGTAAGCCCTAAACCCGGGAGTTTCTAGGGCGAGGGATCACGATGGACCAGAATGGTGCTCACCAAATCGAAGAGGAATCAGGAAAAAAGGATTACCAATAGGGAAATATAATAATCAGAAGAATCATATAGTTACAAGTCTTAATAGTACTACTAGTACCTCAGAAGACTTCTCCATAATTGGCATCATACCATTTAAAATCGACAATCTTCCAGAAACATTGGATCGACTTTTTTACGGAGAATCCTCAACCAAGACTGTAAATTATGAAGCACATCAAGATTCAGAAGAAAGAAATAGTAAGACAAAATCATCATTGACAAAATTTATAACACCGTCCCTTTCTTCCCTATCTCTCCCAGTTATCGCTCTAGCCACCGCTGTTGTAACCCCCGTAACAACACACCTCTCGCCGCCCGTATACCATCTGGGCACCTTTCTACTCGTGTTGGCGACCATGTCAGATTCAGACTCTCCGGTTACAGTAAATTCTAGGTCCAAGGGGACGGGCGCTACTTTAAAATCATTAAGTTCTCCTGAGAGTCAAACAGTTAAAATGTCCAATAATTCCCAATTAGCATTACAGTCACAGTACCTCCAATTATCTGGCGGCCTGGCGCTGGCAACCGCGGGGATGTTCCAGCTTGGAGGGGAGTTCTACACGCTGAAAACGGTGTTCGGTTTAGGGAGTGTGTTGGTAGCTGGGGCGTGTTGCGGGGCAGCTGTGGCTGGGGGGGAGGCGAGCTGCTGCGAAAGTTAGTACCGTTACGGTGATAATCATAGTATTAATTAACAGTGTAGACAGTGACTGTAATGTAACCTCAATTTAACTGTACTACGCGTAACGTCGCAGTTGTAACTACTAATTTTAAAGTTTTTATTTAAATTTCCATATAATGATTCGTATTTTTGAATCTTTTTTATGAGTTAAACTAGGATGAGTTCTTCGATATGTATGATACAGGTGCGCATTTTTCTAAATTCTTTCACATTTTGAACCATATAGGCTTATTCTACTAGACTGAAATTTGTATCACTACTTTTACAAAGAAAGAAAGTATCACTACTTATATGATATAATGATCTAAATTATTATCGGTTCAAGACCGACACTTGTATAAATTTAATCCCTTCAATTTATTTTAGAGTACTAACAGTTCCAGCATTATTGTAGCATCCTTTATTAACAAGATTCATTCAGAAGAACCACGTCCATGACATGTTTGCAAGACTTGTAAAGTGTTTGGCAGCTCGGAGTGGAACATGTTTCAAGAATCTACCATAACTGTACATTCCCTAAAATTTATGATTGTTGAATATTTCCTAGTCTATTCAGGCTTAAATTATATCGAATTTAGGTGAATATTACAAATTAGAGGCTGAGAGAAAGTATTAGTATATTTAATTTTTTAAATTATTAAATCGAATCATGCTTCCAAAGTTCAAATCTTCGCCCAAAGTTACCGTAAAAGCGAAGGCTAAGGGAAGTCCGAATGCCAAGGCTCCAAGTCCCAAAGCCAAGGCTCCAAATCCGAATCAGGGCACAACTCCGAAGGCTAAGGCTCTCGTAGTAAGCCCTAAGGCTAGTAAAGCCTAAGGTTAATAAGCTTAATAATAGGCTATTAAGGCTAAGGCTCAGACTGATTCAGGTTTAAAACCTAATAGTAAAGCAAAACCCAAAGTAACTCCCAAATCAATATAAACCACATTTTCCGAACCAGATCGTGATCCTGATCTGCCTACATCGCCCACCACGCCTCTCCCAGCCTGCAAATTTGTGGATGACTTCACGGACTGGATCATCGGATGCGGAAATCCTGATTATCTCTCTCCAATCCTACCTTTTGAGCGGTGAATAGACTAGAATGCGGATTCTACAACCGATGGAGCTAATCCTGATGAAACTGATATTAATGGAACTATTTGTGACGATAATTTCATGTTGAATACAGACTTTGGGTAACCCTACGGATGGTTTTCGATGACCTGGTATTACTCGTTTTTCGGGTTGACTGTGCTTTGAGACCATGTTCTGAAGGATGTCATCATCCTATTTATGATTTTTGTTACTGTGATCGAATATCTTTACCTTGAAGTTAGTCTTCGGGATACGAACTTGTTACAATTGGAATGTTTTTTATGGCCAACATTGCTGTATATTATACTAAAAATAATCCCCGAGATAAAAAAAGAGAGAAGAATCAATAAGGAAGACAAAAGATGAAATGCAATACCGGTGAAAATGCTCTACTCTCCAGTGACCCAAAAAGATGCTAATAATGATTTAGAAGAAGTGTCCGATTTCATTTCCGCTCACAAGTCTAGCATTGAAGGTATGGATTCAGAACTAGATTACGATTCACAATGTCATGGTACTAATTAATATAGTCAACACTTCCGAAAAGGTATGCGTGTCGACGATAGAGACACTTTATTAGATTAATATACTTCAGCAATGTACGAGGAATGAAGTAAGTTTTATTTCCTGAATTGCGATTTAACGAGTAAAGATGTTAAGATGGGAGATATGTTGTTTTTGTAACCGGGTGATGTAGTTGTAGCGGACTGTGTTATTATTGACGTTCTCACGACGGCTGTCAAAGATGACTCCATCAATGTGTTGTCTCATGAAGAAAAAAAAAAATTAGAGCATTAGAATTTTCGTGAGAACCATGAGGTTTATGTGACTGGACATGTAGATATAAATTGTTTAGCACATTATGACTCAAATTCAAATTGACACCAATAGTAGTACTACTAATAGTAAACACCACTGAATCTGAGGTGTTCTGTGGATTGCTCTGCGATTCATGGACAATCCTTGACAATAAAGTAGAAAAGGGCGGTGCCGATACCAGTTGCATGTTTAGGCAAGAAAGAAGTATAAATTACTACGGATGATTACACGTGGGAGCAGTATAAGACGAAGGATAATAATACAGAAGTCTAATCAGATGGTACTAGTAAATTCCGTACTAATCGGAATCCAAAAGGTGTCATGTTCAAGATTTAAAACAAAACCTCAGAACTGAACGCCTTGGAAAAGGAACATGGTGGGCATATTAAATTGAATTTAGGTAATATCGACGGATATTTGGGAGTGCGAAGAAAGGAAGAAAGAGGGTGTAAATAATTTAAACTGGTGAAACCCGGGTTTTAGAATACTGTGAGAAGCTGCGAAATAGAAGTTAGCACACCGGATTTAGAATCAGTACGCGGTCACTTAAACTTTGTACACTCGATTCGCCATAGAAATAGAAGTACGCCTACAGATTCAAATCTAGAAATTTCAATGCTGAGAGCTTAAGCGAGAGCTCTTTCAGCTGCGTCTCCTAACTCGGAAACTGATTTAACTCTGAACATTCGCGGTGTGAATAAGAAGGAGTGTGTATAAGTTCCCATCAATATCGATAATTTTCTCATGCGTGGTTTGGTCATAACTGGAGACACAGCAGTAATAGCATTAGTTGTTCATACAGGCTGAGAAAGTAAGCTTTTAAAACACATGACGAATACAGATTAGCCTGTTAGAAATTAGATGGCATTAAAGAATGTTGAACGTTTTTGTAATGTTGGTGGACATTATGTGCATAAAGATTGGGGGGATGCTCGTACCTTTTAGGAGTTTAGAGACGCTTTGGATACAGATTCTTATAAAAGAAAACCAGGGAGTTAATCCGACCACAAAAGATACAGTAAGATATTTTTCGAAGTAGATACTAATAAAGATGGTGAAATAGTTAGACCACCAATCCACGCTCATAAAGTTTCAACTTGAACCTGTCGATTATTATGTTGGTTAATAACTTTTTGACTCGGTTTTTTCCTTATGTTTACTCTTTCTTATAATCTTGATAATTGGATCACAAACAATATCAATCTCTTTACAAATTATGAATCAGTTATGAATGATCTCCTTCTCGTTTTTCTTGGCTCCAAATCCTCAGATACAAGCGGAGGCAAATTTCATTCGAGACTCTTTAAACTTTATCCTCATCTCATGGGTTTAGATCGTCACGGTCCAGATAAATTCGATTAACATCTGTTTGCGTCTCCCCATTTAGTGCATATCAACCAGTGAGAACGTTTGGAAATGGAATTAAGAGATAGATCAATTTAAAATGGATAAGAATACCATTCTTGGGTGGATGGTGAGAGGACTTATGTTCAAAGAGGGAACTTTGGAGGTTATATTGAGAAACCAAAGACATTGGCAGAAGTGGATGACCCGGCAGATCTAGAAGCAAAAAAAGAGTTATAGAAAAATAAAATGCTGAGATAAAGAAAAAGATCAAGAATAAGTGGTACTTTTGGTGCTATATCAGATTCAATTAGTGATGAATTTGGTTTGTATAATGAGCCTGGAAAAAATTCAACACATTTTTGGATTGGAAACGGTAGCTATGATATTTTCCGATTAGCCGATCTAGAAGGTCAAGGAGATGGAGTGGATGGAAACCCAGACCCGTTTGGAAGCACTTAGAAAGTAGCATAATAACGATAAGAACAGGAAAGATAGGAAGAAAATCGGTTGAAATAAGAATACGAGAATGAATCAAAATTGTAAAGATTTTTGTTAAATTTTGCAACACCATTGAGAACTAATTTTCTACAGGCAATAAAAAGTCATTATCTATTCAATATCGCGGGATATCAAATCTAGTCCGCTTTTCGCGAATTAATTGCAAGGGATGATTACAATAGAATGGAGGCCTAAGAGAGTTTAGAACGTTAATATGGAACTTATATCGACTTTCAGGAAGTCAGACAGCAAAAATAAAGATAATAAGAATAATATTTGACAAGTGACCTAATATTATCCTTTTCCGAGGAGTTACATTCAACATCCTTTTCCGAGGAGTATAGACTGTAGTCACAAGACTTAGGAATCTCTAAGTATAATTAATCTAGTAAGTCATTGTAGACTTGTGATTAAAGCACTTCCTTTTTGAACGTTGAGCTTCCATATCTGATATACGACTCAGAGAATTCTATAGATAAGTCTACTGGAAAGTGAACTGCTAAGGGCTTGAATTTTGTTAATTCGGCGAATCCTTATTGATGATAAGATGCCTATTTACAAGAATATAATAGTGCTAGGTTATAAGTTGGAAAAATGACAGAATATGACATAAGAAATTTGATACAAAGTTATCGGATCTTTCGGTTCGGCCTTTTCGCGGCAGTGAGTTGTAAGTAAGTTGCTATTGGGCTGGCGAGATCCCTGGACAATTGGAGTGTCTTAAAGCGAATGCATCCTTTGGATCGGCGTGATCAAATATAATTTTTGTGGAAAAATTTTTTTCGCCGTTTGATCCCCATATTAAATCTCCTCCATCTTCTCTGCCGTGAACGGCTCCCTCAACCAACCTTTTTCAACACGGTTGGAAGTCTGTTTTCGTGGTAGTGATTTGTTCTTCCCATCCGGCTACTAGTATGTAGCTATATTAATCGCCGCCCGTTGAGTCGGGCTGGCGTTTGGTTTATGGAAACGATCATCGGAGCGAAAAAGATGGAGCCTTGGAGGATTGGAGCGAAAAAGACCCGTATGAAAAGGACTGACCAGTGGAATTTATAAGCCACTCTTGACTTGTGGATTAGGATCTGCGTTTAAAAGAGGCAAAAGACTTGATTAGGACTGATTTAATTAATAATTTCTTCTAGTAAATGAGACGTTTTTCCAATCTCACTGATGATTAGAAGATACTTGAGAATAAAGAACTAATACTACCATTAGATCTCTTTCTGAGAAGTGACAAGATTCCCGTTTTTCTTTTACCTAGTTTCTTATGGTGGGACAAAGTGACTAAGACACACGACGACGTATCCTTCTTTATGGGAAAACTTCTTGAAGGATTTGTTGGAAAGCTTTGGCATAGTGTGGTGTATGGCACTGAAATACAACATACCAGTAGGTCCAGCTTCGCTGGATGTCCCATGGATCACGTTTTAGACGTTGAACGTTTCATCTGAGAGATCAGAATAGATCTAAGGTTATTTGGGCGCCCCGTCGCATGTCAAATCTGTCCCTGGTTGTTTTTTACTCCTAACAATACGTGCACCCCGCCGATTGTCAGCGAAGTCACCTATAGAACTTAACGACTGAAGTCGCAACGAGCCCCGACAAACCGAAGGGTAAGGCTATAAGTAACTGAGTTGACCGCCCAGTCAAATTCAAGGTCACTGTTAGAGTAAATCTACTACCACAACCACTACCTTGTCAACCAACCGAGAGACACCCGTGTTCTCTCAGTGACAATTTATAGTAATAATAATATTGTTGTAGTTCTGAATATCAGGAGAATCAAAGATTAATAGAAACTGAATTGGCAAAGCAAGCTCGAAAACTAGAAATGTTCCAACTTAAATATGAGAGTATTGGGATCAAAATCGTAGACCTTAAGTGAGCATTGTTATTTTTTTCTCGGGATGATCATCGTCAAAGTTAAGAATTGGATCTGTCTTTCAGCGAGTCTGTTCGTCAAAATGAAATACACCAAATAAACCCCACATCGTAGACCCTAAACCCGGCTGGTTCTAGAGCGGGGAAGGATCTGTCTTTCACCTCTTTAAGTCTGACGGATTAGTAGCTATATTATGGGACTAGCGAACCTGAATTAAATTTCTACATTGTACAAAAACTCATAAGTTATCGAAAATAAATTATTAAATTGCTCGCTAGGCGCGTCGCCCAGGGAATGCAGACAGCAACCGAAACAATGCAACACGTTAATTATGAAACTGCTCGCGCCACTCGTGCTTTTTTCCAGTTTTTTCGAGCCTTTCTGAATCTCTTCCCTGTTCACCTTCTAACCTGTCTATCTCTTTATCTACTGTTTTATGGCTGGTGACAGTTAGAGGGCGACCAGCTAATGATGAAGCGTAACAGACGCAGCGCTATTGAAGCCATGGAACGCGACGGTGAAGTTTCTGAGGAGGATGAAGATTCGGAGGAGGATGATGATGATGATGAGGAGGCTGACAATATTAAATAGTAAGTTAATAATATGTCAAATGATTCAATGCAAGATATTGACATAACTTATAAACATAGTAAGGAGAGAGTTTAAAGTAAATTAGATAATTTCGCTGTAACTGTAAAAGGCTCAAAGGAGAACTTGTCAAAAAAGTCTACAGCAGATTCAAAGAAACAAGTTAAAAATAAAGGCTTTAAAACTAAGTCTAAACAAAAGAACTTTGACTCTAGTAATTATGGTGCAATCGTTAATAATCCTCTGTTTTTACCAAATCTAGCGTGTAACCATATTGTCGCTGATAAAACTGGATGTATGACAAAAAATAAAATGATTTTTAGGTCATTAGGACTCTACTCTTATGACAATAATGGGGAAAAGGGCAAGGTGTTGATAGTCGGTAGAATACCGCAGTAAATACCAAAATATCATAATTGTCAAGAGGTAAAATTGTAGTAATAAGAGTCAGTTGACAGTCACAGAACTTAAACTAAGGACTAACAGTTTATAAGTGGGCCAAATTTGACAAACACTGATCCAAAGTCTTTGAAAAATTAGAAGCGGAGCAGTGCTGTTGAGCATATGAATCTCGCGGGGTCTGCGATTGATAGCGACTTGAATTTGTTAGATTCGGATAATACCAAGTATAGTAATTTATTGGATGGATCTGATCAAACAGTAACTTTTGAGAAGAAGAATTTGAGCTTGAAGAGTGATTCTACTTTCAAGGGCGACGATGATAAAGGTAGAGGCAAAGATGAATTTTTTGCTTTCAAGGGTGACAATGATAAAGGGAAAGGCAAATATGATTTCTTTATGGGTAAGGAAGGGAAAGGCAAAGCTGATGTTGCTTTCAAGGGCGACGATGATAAAGGT
>Ga0099797_100404_pt1 | contig 27893 bp, 24 predicted proteins | sample Uncmet_Sort48C_1_FD_89871 | JGI IMG/M metagenome (GOLD analysis project Ga0099797, IMG submission 89871) | Marine eukaryotic communities from CALCOFI LINE 67, Pacific Ocean - C012_Sort48C_1 | ecosystem: Environmental > Aquatic > Marine > Oceanic | place: Pacific Ocean: Monterey Bay | collected... | reverse complement strand
CGTTACTGCGTTAGAGGGGGGGGGCGCGTGGACGAAGGCTACCGGAAGACTGCCTAGCGGTCCCCTAGCGGTACTTCGTTCCCTACCCTAGCGGTCCCCTAGCGGTACTTCGTTAGGGGGCGGCGCGCACTACCGTTAGGGCAGTGCTGCGTCCTGTTTGAGTCTTCGAGCGCTACCGCTAGGGCCGGTAGGAGGGGGGCGGTGCGTGCTGGCAAGGTTCCCCTTAGACAAAAAGATCTGTAAGGGTAGTATCAGAAGTGTTATGGGAGGTTGTGGCGGTAAGGGTTTCGGTTTTTACGGGGGGTTTTGTGGCATTAAGCTGGCTTGTCTCTTCGCCCATCTCAGTTGCTGTTACCATTGTTGCTGTGCGACTATTCATTCCATGAACAGGACACAATTCATGACAGGTGCATCGGGGTCCATTAGGAATAGAAGGGATAGATGATAAATTCTTTGTTGTTGTGTCGTCGTGTTCATCACCAAAACTAAAGATGTACATTTTGTTTTTATGTGATAGCAAAGAAAATCAAAAGTGGCCTATGCCTTCGTCCACGCCCACAACGAAGTAGCGCTTTGTTTAGGCCTGACGTGTACTGCGCTGAGACAATGATGCTTTCCGTCAACGCGATGACATCGCACAATAATAACATTGTGTTCTCACGATACGACGAAAACAGCAATGAAGATGTAATTGTGGAATCTACGTCGCTCCGTGAAATTGGACGCTTTGGACATATTACGTCGCTACGCTCAGTGCCCAACGGACGTGGAGGAGAACTATATGTTACAGTATGTCGGGAGGGTGCGACACATTTGTACATATACTGTGGCGAAGAGGAAGCGTGGCAGCTTGTTTCAACGTTCGATTTGATACCCTCAACGTTGTCACTTTTTACATTGCATGACTGTCTTTACGCGCTTCCCTTCACAACGTCGGTGATGGAAACTACAAAAGCATTGACTGGGGGAGGCAGCCGTGAGACGCTTAAACTGCAGTCGTTACAACTGAGCCACATAACTTCTGCTAATGCTTTATCAGATGGGCGGCTGGCCGTTACACAAGGATTTCCGAAAAGTACGGTGAAAGTCGTGCAAGGTCTTGGAACACCTCTGCCAACCTTTTCGCAAATTGGTACACAATGTAACCTTTCGAGTGCGACAACTGATGGCAAGTGTGCAACTTTCGTTGACATTGTGAGTGCATGTGTAGATGACAACGATTCGATCTATGTGCTTGATAATTCAGTTTCAAGCATGTCATCTACGGTGAAGATTATTCTTGGAAGTACGATTGTTCATACCCTTTCGTGTCTGGAGCGGCCAATGGCTCTGAGCATTGTGTGCACAAACGGAATGCTTCACACGATCGACCTGGATGCGCGTGATGTAAAAGGGCATACTTTTCCGATTGTGTGTGCCGCGGCGACGAAGTCGGAGAAGACGACGCAAGGGCCCCTGCCGAAGTGTACAGTTCATTGCTATGCGGGTTCTCAGTTTGTAGCTGAGGTGAATATTACCTCACTATTACGATCAAGCGGGCTGTTGTGCATGATGCACCGACAAAACGAGCTCCTTAGTGCTAATGGCACTCTTGTTCTGAGCAAGGATACGGAGGATGCGTATGTCGTTTATATGCTCTTACTTGCGATACACGACCTTAGTGTCGTTTCAAGCTTCACATTTCAAGTAGCGCGGAACGTGCTCATTCTTGCTGACTACTTGCAAATTGATACTGTCATCGCCGCGGCACGATCGCGGATAGTAAAGATTATTGTGGAGTTGCTGGCTGAGAAGGACTACTCGGAAACGGTTCATACACTTTCGCAGCTTGAAGAGTATAGCACGGGGCCCCTGACGATTTTGGTGATAGAAAGAATTCGGGAATTCGCGAAGCGGATGCTGTTCGCAAACACATTTTTCCTTTGAGACATAATAAACAAACAATGAATAACGACGAGTCGTTTGGAACGGTAGAACGCGATGGGCCTCGTTGTCGGCTATTTCATCGCAATACCAATAACGATTTAGCCTTCCAGGCTACATGCTTAGCGTGTGCGAATGAAATTCTAAACTGCTATATTCGGATCCCTGACACCGGCGAGCCAAAATTGTGCGAAACGATTAAACACAGGTTTCCAAATTTCAAAGAAATTGAGCCATCGCTTGCGCAAACCATTATTAAGAACACACAGGCACCTAAACATCTGAAATTGCAACAACGCCCCGCGGACAAAGCGAAATCGATTTTTGAGTGTCGCACAACACTTATACAAGAAACTATTAAGAAATATATACCGAATGAAAACTATAAGAGGTTTATTCGTGAGTTCAAAGACGCAATACAGTACTTCCAAAAACAGTTCAATGATTTGACCGCAGTGGGAGCAGACGACCTTAAAAATTCGGAAGCTACAACAGTGACAAATTGGGCACTTATTAAAGGCAATCAAAGGAGTACCGAAACACAGGCAATAGTTGAGAGAAATGACGATCTTCAGCTTTATAAATGGAGGGACGATAATACTACGTTCATGGATGAAAGTGCTAAAAAGGAGACATTGGAGGTAACCCTTATAGACAACGATGACTTCGATGACTTTGATCTGCTAACATTTGTAACGGGTGCCGAACCTTTTGAGGAAACACTTATTAAGGAGGGCATTGCTATGGTTCTTGTCTATAAACGTGAAAAGGAGAAAGAAAGGGGTAAAATGAAAACAGGGTTTCCTGTTTGGGTAAGCCCAACGTGGGTTCCCGAACCAACAAGTTCGCAACCCAGCACTTCTAGAAGCAAGAAGAAGAAAAAAGATACCGAACCTGTGCACTATACAGCAACGCTCGAATTAAAAGGCGCCGCACTTGGTAGCGCCAATAAGGCTTTATACTTCATTCCATGGCCAATGGGCAGATGTAGCGCACATTATTCAAAATTCAATAAATTTCCAACTAGTGCAAATTACAGTAACGTGTATAGCCCAGTAGTGCAATGTGGAATATGTAAAATGCATTTCACCATAAAAGGAGAAAGTACGAGTACGGAGACCGTGTCAGAGGAAAATAAACCTGAGGCGATAGATGCGGTGGAGTTGGCAAGATGTCACGGTAATCAACGGCATGACATTTGTGTCTTATGCGGACTTGGATTTTTGATTAAGAAATTTACTTCTCCAAATGAAGAACGATTTCCAAAGGACAATGATTTTCGGGGTTGGCCTTCTAGCTATTGCTTCATTTGTACATTGTATCGTTTTGAACATGGAACCCGAGCGAAGCTAGATTTCGGTAATTATAAGACGACAAAGACGAACTATATGAAACTATATGACAAACTGTACGATGCGACGAAAGATACGGAATACAAAACCGAAAGTTATGCTGACGATGTTTTGCAAGCATGGAACAACATGCACTCAATGACAAATATAGTGTCACATAAAGCGTTTGAGGAAATTGCTCGACAGTACAAACATTGCCAAGAGACTGCAGAGGAAATGCGTGCCGAACATGGTGGGCGAATGCCTAAAACAAGTCTCGTACCAAAGAGAACAGTACTGTGTGTCTGCAATTCATTTTCACCATATCAATTCCCTGCTCACCACAAAGCTGCTCCCAAGGAATTGATAAAGCTGCATGGTTGGAAGCCATGGACAAACCTAGGTATACCTAAGTCAGGACAACAAACGAAAGAAACACATGACAGAACTGAGGATGGAAATGTTTCCGTGAGTGTATTCGATGAGAAGGATTATTGGATAACACAACGCGCTGCTCTTGAAAACGAGCATGATGGAGTAGAGTTTCCGCTAGTTGTAAAGCCAGAAAAAATAAAGCCAATAAAGCCAAAAAATATAAAGCCAAAAAATGTAAAGAAGCAACGAGAAAGGGCTCCTGATGAAAACGAGGACGGAAACGAAAGCGACGGGGCCGACGACCGGGCGGACGACTGGGCCGACGACCAGGCCGACGACCGGGCCGACGACGGCGAACCACGTAGATCACCAGATTCGCCACCACCACCAGGTTCGCAACTAGGTTCGCCATTGACCTGGTTTGTCGAACTTTTTGAACAAACGCTTGAAGAAAACGGCATTGGTGTTAGAGACGTTGAGGATGATTATGGGAATCCCGTTAGGGTTTACTCCCAAACCGTAAACGATGATACGGTTTTGTGGGAGCTTGTTCCAAGCGATGAAGCAATAGAACAGGTGTTCTTTCACGACGGGGTAAAGATTCATCCACCTCCTGTAGAACCTCCTTTTGACGAAAAGAAATGGACGCCTGCTCGGCGAGTGTGGATAAGAAAGGAGCAGAATGGGAAGAAGGCTGATTTAACACCCCGTGAGGTTTTTACCGAGAGTAATCTTTCACTGAACCCATTGAAATCGTACGAAGAGGAAACGACAAAGATAAAAATCTTTCCGACCAAAGATACACGACACGCACCTAAATTGTATTGGTGGCGAAGGGCAAAAGAGGGAGATAGGAAAGCGCCAAAAGGGTATATGAACATTACCACCAACGAAAGGGTATACGCGCCATCGGTTGGGTGGGTACCTGCAGTTCTTGGTCATTTAGAGGAGGATAATCATAATGACGAGTTAAAAGATTATTCTGAACAAAGGGGGAAGGAGAAACGGTCTGCGAGGGCTTCTGAAAAGGGATCTAAAAAGAAGAACAAGAGCGGGGGCTCAAAAGCACTCTTGCAGAAAATGAGAAAACATGTAGAACACCGTTTTAAGCTGCTTGAAGAACTTATAAAGTACCACTCTGAAGAAAGTGAGCCACTAACCATCGAAATTGACAAAACCATTGGAACGAATAAGGCAAGAAAATACTTGCGCAATCGAAATGCTCAAGAAGAACATAAGGAGTTCTGTACATTACTGTTAAAACATATAACGGATCTGGCAAAAAATTACGGTAAAGATGTTGTAAAACTACGCGAGGGAGGGAAGCCTGATGATCCCGACTGTGATTGGGTCAATTTCGTGGAAGTAAGAAGGAACCAAGTGAAGGTATGGGGTTCGAATTCGAAGAACCATAAACCTGCAGACAATGACCCAAGGAAAGATATCGTTGGAGAGGGACAGGTTAAAGGAATTAGGGAGGCATATGAGGAGCGACAAAGAACGAATGCAAGTACGGATGAAAGTAATAATATGGCAGGTCTTTTTGCCATTAACACTTCCCCAACGGAGAATGATGAAATTACTTCAGATATTCCATGGTGGTTTCCAAAGAAACTAAAAAATAAATTAAACCAAAAACGAAAGGAAAAAGCCTCCTCCCAAAAGAGTCCGGTGCGAAAGGAAAAAACCCCCTCCAAAAAGAATCCGGTGGAATTGTTGAAAGTACATGTTAAGGAGCGTTTTAAATTACTTGATGAATTGCTCGAACACCAAGTAAATAATAAAAACAATGAGAAATTCAACATTGAAATTTGTAATAAGCTTTGTTTTTCAAAAGCAACGTGGGCGCATGATCCGGAAGAGTACGATGACTTTGTGAAATTTACAACAGAACAAATGCGCAACCTTAAAAAGAATTGGGCAGACAATGTTCAAGTAGTATATGAAAACGCGAAAGTCAGTTTTGATTCAGCGAATAAAACGAACATACGTGTGTTTGGGACTGAAACAAACGATGAAGAACCTGAACTGAATAAGAAGGAGGGACTGTTCTCTATTGTAACTAACACGGACGCTCCTGAACCGAGTGTTCCATGGTGGTGGCCGTTGGAACTTAAAAGAGATGAAGACTTGACGGAGGACGAACGGAAAGAAAAGCAAAATAGGAAACAAAAAACGGCGAAAGAGATGGAAAGTAGGCGAAAAAAAAAGGAGATGGAAACTGGAGACCAAATGAAAAAGCAAGCAGCAGCTGAAGCGACAAAGAAGGCAGCGGAAGAGAGAACGCAGAGGGTGGAAAAAAAGAAGCAGAGAGAAGGCGAGAAACAGAACCCGCCTCCCGACACGCAGGATTCCAGCGGGCCTTCCGCCCCCCAACGAAGACTCCCAAATAAAGACCAACCTGAAATGAAAGCAGCGCATCGAGAGGTCAAGCTGCAGACGGGTAAAGTAGTTTCAATGGGATATACAATGATAAAAGTACTAAAGGACGACGAAGAGGATCCTGATAAATATAAGAAGCCCCCAAACCACAAGGTAATAGTCTTGCAGGACTATGGGCCGGAGCAAAGGAAGGAAATAATCGACGAAGTAATTGGCCAGAGGAAAAGTAGTATCTGTAAAGGATTGGCAAATGCGTATTATCATACCGCTGATCCTAAACAGGGCAATTATATTGGAGAACTGCACTATGAGTTGCAGCATGGTGATGTTATGCTTAAGCAAAACGATAATAAAGCGTTTGTTATTCTAAAGTGCATAACAAGTAGCAAGATAGCCAAGTCACATTTGCTTCCATGGAATCGAAAGCCATACGGTTATATATCACTTATTTGCACAGCACCTGGGTTAGGTACGCACCTTATGAATGAGGTTGAAAAATATATTAGGTCGCAGCGACCTAAGATACATCAGATTGTTCTTTGCTCTATAATTGAAAGAATTGAATGGTATGCGCGAGATAAACTTGGCTACGTTTTGGCGAATGCGAATACATTAGAGAAAAGTTCCAAAGCCCAATCAATTGTATATGACGCACAACATGAATACTCAAAAGGTGACTATATTAAAAGTAAGGCACCTTCAGGCGAAGATATTGAGTTACCTTCAGAAGCAGAAACGCGAAAAATTACTAAAGCGTCTAAGGTCGTGCACAAAAAAATAATTGAAGCTTTGCATGACAAATGGGATAACCGTACGATAAGGGCAGTGATCGAAAGTTTATGCGGCGTGGAAGCATTCGATGAGGAACTCCCTGAAGCAGTGTGTGAGGGCGGAGAGGGGAGTGTGGTGGAGAGGGGAAGCGTGCGAAAAGGGAAACATTATGAAGAATTTAATGCAGACAAACTGCTGGAGTCTAAAACACCAAATGCCGCTATGACTTCGCCGGTTATGCCTACCTCTCTGCGAGGGCTAACACCATTAATGTCTTCGTCTTTGCGCGGGCGAACCCAAGGAACAACGCCAGCAGCAACCCCAGCAGCTGCAACACCCGCAGCAACTCCAGCAGCAACACATTTGTATTTGTTTGATCTTGAAAGAGCGTTGCACCGTTTATACACCGTGGTAGATGATCAATTACGTAGTGGTACTTACAATGAAATTACACTCTTCAAAATTAAGAAAGATCTAGAAGGGTTAGGACTGCCAGCGAGTATTATCATCCGTATGGAGATACCAGACGCACACACCCCAACCCACGAACGAAGAAAGGACGAGCAATTCTTTCTAATACGTAAACGTATGCATTTAGCATCCAAGCAAGGTACCGCGCCTGTACTTTATTGGCATGATTACATGAAGGGATATACTTACGAAGCAAATACGGAGAAAATTTATAACAAAAAAGTGTTAATGAACAAAATGAATTTAAGTTATAAAGCACTACTTAAGAACATGAATCCGGACATGTACGCAAGAGCGTTTCGGGTTATACCGGGACCGCTTATCGAGGTTTCGATTATGGAAGCAATGGAAGAAAGTATTGCTGAAGTACTCACACGTGATGGATTTCAACGACATTGGAGAAAAAAAAAGGAAATAGCGACGACAGTAAATGATGGTGCAAGTGAAAAAGCGTACAATGAGTTCATTCAATCTCATGCAAAACGTTTGAAATCCAACACGTCAGTAACAAAGTATGCAGAACAATCAATGAAACTAGCGCCAATGGTTGCACAACGGTTACGGGAACTTGTGAATTTGTTTCCAGGATATCTTCATGCATGTTTTGATACGGCTCCACGAAATTTCGTTTGTTCAGGGTTTTTTGATATCCAGAAAAACTCTTTAACAGTGCGTTCAATAGACATGGATAACCAATTTTGCATTGGTTTTCTTGAAATAAGTAGGTTTAAACTACTAATGACTAAAGAAGACATTAACCATTTTGAGCTGATAAAAAGTTGGCTAGAAAATTATGTACCATCAATGAACGATATTGCTAGTCCGGTTGAAACGAGGCACAGCGCCAAGCTTCCTTCGGCGCTCCCGGCACCTACGAAAGAAGAATTAAGAGATGCTATGTATGTTTTGTGTCTTGCACTCACCGCAAGTACATTTTTTCATCTTATAAGAATTCATATAACACGAGGTGTGGATATAAGGTATCCAAACATTTTTTATGATTTTGCATGCGGACAGGCGGAAATGATTAAAAAGTCATTGTTCTTAGCGTGGGGCATAATGTGTACACTTAATTTGACTCGAGGCTTTTCAGCCGATACTGATCTCACATTAAAATGCACCATACCTGAATACAACGAATACTTCAAGAAGGTCTCAACGAAAAAGAAGCTTTCAGAGTTGCTGACAGCAAATCATGAGCTAAATAAGGATGGTATATTTTTGAATCCTGTAGAGATTCCCGACGGAAACGACCCAAAGAAAACACGTACACCTTTACTTAACAAAATCGTTCAGGAAAAACACAAACATTCTAGAATTAGTACAGAACCGTATGAAACATTCATTGCAATGATTGAACTGCTGTTTGCAAGGCACTTAGTCGTGAAACGAACAAACGTTTCTGAACTCAAATGATTGACAACGTTTCTGAACTCTAGTAATTGTCGCCCAGTGCCGACGGAGGTAGCCGTGCAATGGCAGAAGAAAATGCTGCCCGGATCTGAGGGTCATTTGTGCGGGTTATTCTCGTGCACACGCGTGCAAAACGCCGCCACTTTCGTGATGAATACACAGACGGCAGCGCAAGTCCTCTCAGTAATTTACAGCATGTCCGTAGTACAAAGACTAATTCACCTGACATATGTTGCGTAATAGTTTCAAGAAGTTCGAACGGAAGGTCCAGAAAATTCATTATTTATTTCATTATCAAGTCAGCTTATATTCTTTTTCATGAAATAAAAAACAAAAAACTAAATATGAAAACTGTATTGTCTGTTTGTATTGTAGTGTTTCTTGCATCCCTTTTGCTCGGAGTAGTACTAATTTCCTGTAATAAGGGCGAGAACGAGAGCATTACACAAGCATTTGGAAATGTGCTGCAGAAATTTGAGTTAGATGATAGTCGCCCAGTACGAAACGACGTGTCGCCTTATCGTTACAAGCCTTCGCCGCCTCAGGGTTTTGGAGATGTCGAGAAGCTAATGCCCACTGGTTCTTTCCCAAACGCACTACCTGTCGACGATCCACAGACAGCCCTTGATAAGCACCTAAACCATCCTAGGATGTCACAGCTCCAATACAACACTGCAACACGTCTCCATGGAATCCGTTACCAACCGGACGTTGACCCCTCACGTAACAATTGGGGTATTCACCAGAGCAGTGCTGCACTAGATCGACAGGCAGGCATCGATGCCCCTGTTGTTGAGACAGGCTACTCAAGTTCCACTAAATGGCTCTAAATGCACTTAGAAACCCATCAAACAAAATCTCATCAAAGCATTATTGATGAGAACTACAATTTCAGACGCTATAACGGAAGTTAAAAAGAATTCAGTCGTACTTTCGTTGATTCCAACTAAGTTTCACGTTAAAGAGGCAGTCCTTATACTCAATTTCATGTAGAGTCTCGCGGAAGGTAGGGTCGATGGGCGGGTAAAGAAACTCAAATCCGCCATGTGTCTTCAAATTCCCGTTTAGGCATGCGTGTATGTGGGCAGAATCGCACTTTTCGTGCTCCCTAGTGAAGGCAAGTGTGCCTTTTGAATAATTCTTCCAGTCATGAAACGAAATCTCAGAGCCTAAAGTGTGCAGTTGCACGGATTCCTACCTGATGCTTGTAACACTCGTAACGTCTGCATCTTACGCGTATGTCGGTCGTGCATGCCCCGAACGAAGTCAGGGGCCCTTGCCCTGCCCCGAACGAAGTCAGGGGCCCTTGCCCTGCCCCCAACGAAGCCCCCAACGAAGTCAGACATGTCCTTTTGTCTTTGGTCATAATCCGTTGTCTTCATTAGTTTGGGTGGCTGCATTTGCGGAGGTTCCGGCGATTTCGACCATGCGGGGTCCTGCGTGTGTGGCTTTGAAAATATGAATTGTATTTTTTTCTTCAAGCTGTCGGTGTCAGTGAGGTCAAATATATGATGCACTCCACGAGGCGACTCGTAGATAATTGTTGGTTTCAGGTCTTGAAATATTGTGTTTACTATATCTTGGTAGGGAATCGCAGCGTCACCTTCTAATACCGCTACAAATATTTCAGGTTTGGTTTCCATTTCGTTCAACCTCTCCTTTAAACGATTGACGAAATTAAGGCCTGGTTTAAATTTACGTTCTATTACATCTCTTACACCTGAAGTTGCGACCAACTTTTCTAAATCGACTGTTGCGTCTGGCGAAAGCTTACAATTTTCAGTGTAGTCTTCTTCTATTGCTTGTGGCGAAGGTTGACATTTTGCAGTCCAGCCTTCAATCAATTGAGAAAAGTAGACAAGAATGGGAATCTTGGAAAGTTCATTATAATTTGACATTTTAACAAAGAGGGAATGAAATTGTGATAGAGTTGCCTAAAGTGTGCAGTTGCACGGATTCCTACTTGATGCTTGTAACACTCGTAACGTCCGCATCTTACGCGTACGTCGGTCGTCCATGCCCCCAACGAAGTAAGGGGTCCTTGCCCTGCCCCCAACGAAGTCACGGGCCCTTGCCCTCTCCTGCTGTCGGTCATAATTCGTTGCCTCCGTTAGTTCGGGTGGCTGCCGTTGCGGCGATGGGTCAGGGGGCCTTGCCCTCTTCTGTTGCCTTTGGTCATATTTCGTTGCCTTCGTTAGTTCGGGTTGCGGCGAGGGGTTTTCTGCTTGTTTGGGTTGTTGGAGTAGACTTGATGCGTCTATTCGTACAGCTATTATGTATCGTTCAATTCTACTAAATTCTGCCTTTATTTGGTTGGACAAATGCTCGCCGTAATGCACATTTACAGGTGGAACCCAGAGGGTGAGAACAGGAACGTAATGATGAGAAACCGTTGAATACTGTATAACTTCAATCGTTGACGCAAGCGGGATACTTTCTTGAAATAGTTGGTTTATTAATTCTTGGGGTTCAACCAATATCATTTTCTTCAGGTCTTCTTGATTTTCGGTGGTCACCCATATTGCAGGTTTAATCGATTGTGGGAACAATCGTTCGAGGAGAAATTCGCTAAGGTGTTTGGCGATAAGTATACCTGCACCAAAGCATATACTTTGTAGTAGTTCTTGTATTAGCTCAGTCTGCCCACTTTTTAATATAGTTGTCATGTATGCTTGGTTTTTACTGAACCATTCGGGAGAGTTTATCAAGGTTTCAAAAGGGATAATGATCGGTGGTGTCGCAACAACAATTGCTTGCGGCGGCTCCTTATAATTTTTCATTTTTAAAATAGAGCGAATGAAGAAATACTTAAAGCGCACCACATTTTGTCGCCAAAAATAAATGATAAAAGAATAAACGATGAAACCTGTAATTCTTATTAGTGACTTACACGGTACTTTAGACGCTCTTCTCCTTCCCCTTGAAAAGGAAGGTGCGATCAAATGGCACCGTAATGGCGGACGAAAGTATCCTTTATGGACTGCTTCCGATGAAGAGCCATGGCTAGTTTTTGTCGCGGGTGATATAACGAATCGGACACGAAGTGACAATGCACCAACGGACGCAAATGAGCTTGCGTTTGAGGAGCTTTTGATTGTGATTGTAATATTTTATTTGAACAATGTGGTTGAGGGAGGAAAGATAGAAGTGACGTTAGGTAATCATGAACTAAACAATTTTCTAGCAATACGTACATCCGCATCGATTCTTGCACATAAGTGCTATGCAAGTTATTATGAAAACACTGATGGACGTTCGCCACGTACAATACTATTTACGAAGGTGAACAATTTTACATTTAAAGAAAAGTGTGAAATTGCAAAGAGACTAGTTGAAGATGGAGAGTGGCCGCGTAAGAGACTTTTTTTTCGTGACTTTTACGGTGGCAAGAAGGTCCGCTATGACTGTATTAAGACACATCGACTTGAAGATAACAGGTTGCTTGTGGTTTTTCACGCAGGCCCTGCAACGAAGACGGGGCACCTGATGAATGAAATGAATAAGGATGTAGAGAAATTTGCTAAAAAAATGAATCGACTTTCGAATGAAATGGTTCGAACGTTTAAATTTAACGAGGACGTGAACGAAATAGTGACTTCAAGAGAATGGGCAGGTGTCTTAGAAAAGCGTTTCTGCTCGCAGTTGCCATCGGGTACAATATTTGTTGTAGGACACACAACCCCTACAAAGAACATAGTAGAGGCATGCGATGATCGTGTTTTACGTATCGATCTTGGTTCAAACCGATACTCGCAAAAGCAATGCAATATTAAACTTCCATGTGAATTTGTGATCCGTTATGTTACACTTGCTGAGGAAGTTAAAACACGTACAGCGAAGGGGTCATTACTTCAGAGTAAGTATGGCGGCCGTTTTGGGTCTTATTGTTTATGTTCCTTTGAAGATACGGCGGCTTTAATCTGAGAACGGAATGCTGCGAGCACGTCTTCATCAGGGGCCCTTGCCCCGTCAGGGGCCCTTGCCCCGTCAGGGGCCCTTGCCCCGTCAGGGGCCCTTGCCCCGTGCTTCGTTTCGGGCAAGAGAAATTGCAAATTTGCAGTTTCATGTACGGAATGCGAGGAAGCCGAGGAAGCCGAGGAAGCCGTTGTGGCAGAGGCACCTGATGATGAAGAGGACTGAGAGGATGAGTCAGACTCTAAGTTGTCGTCATCGTTTGTATGAATTGGACAGATTTCTTGCGATTGTAATTTCGTGCGCGCCATGTCCCGCTCGCCTTCTTTAAACTCGCACCCATAAAGTAGTAGGGGTATGTTCCTTACATTTTCTATGATTCGGACGATGTCATGGTCAAATATTGTCATGATAGTATCAAGTTCGTCGGTGTCAAATCCAAGAACGGCCAACGCTGTCGCTATCTTAAACTCGATTCGATCGTCCAATTGTGCGTCTTCTTTCCAGTCAGTCAGAAGTCTACCTACCTGCGGCCAATAACGATGTGAAATGTCAAGCTTTTCAAGTAAGCTTTCGGTTTTCGAATCGATGCTAATGCTTTCTCTTTGTCGTCGTTGAACGTACCTTGATGGTCGAGCACGTCCGTTAGGCAGGGGCCCTTGCCCTAAATCAACACATCGGAGTCGCGTCGACATGTTAGGGTCCAAAAAACCTTGAATACATTTGCGCCAGTTTTCACGACTTTCACACCAACTTGCACGAATTTCGGGGATCATTTTTGTAAGCTCGGTACTATTTCCGCTTATATCATGAACTGCGAGGCATTCTAGGAGTGTTGTACCAACACTCCAATCGTCTATTTCAGGTCCATAATTGCAAGATTCGGTTTCTGGTGCCATATACCCACGTGTACCTGACCGTGGGCTGTTACATGGATCTTCGTCAATTGCCTTTGCTAGTCCAAAATCGCAAAGTGCAACGTGATCTTTAGCGTATATTAGAATATTACCTGGCTTAATATCTCGGTGCATGAAACCCGAATGGTGAAGGTAAGCAACTGCACTGATGATTGCTTCAGCAACAGTGTTGCAGAACTGCAATGGGTACTCAAGACCCTGGTTAATGGCACTCTGCAAGCACCCGTGGGCTATTGGAAGGTCGATGTACATACGATTGACCGATATTGTACAGTTCACGAGTTTTACTATGTTAGGATGGCTGATGTTGCTAAGGATCTCTGCCTCGCGAAGGCAAGTCTCATGACATCCTTCGAAAAACGTTTTTCGTGCCGTGGTCTTATCGACAATATCTACTGTACCAAACGTTCCTTGTCCTATTCTGGTTGACATACTCTCTTATGCTGTTTTTTTTATTGCTATACGCAATAGAAAAAAGTCACGAGGAGCTGTCATCCGGCAAAACGTGCCCTTGCGCTACATGAAATTCCCTAAGATGCAATAACGGATCTTGGCCTAGTTTGAAACTTCGTATGCCCATATTTTTTAATAAGTTGTAGCATGCTGCCTGTTCTGCGTTTTTCATTACGGAGGATATACCCTTTCCTACAAAGCCGGCTAGCGTCGCCGTAACTGTCACAACACCATTTGTGTTCGTGCGCGTGAAACTACTTTGTTGCTTCATTCTCATTTGTAGCTTGTTAACACCGTCTCTGTAGTTGGAATCCCTCCAGAGCCGCTGTTCAGGGAAAACGTCCCGGAAGACAAGTACCGCAAACTTATAGAGTACCTCAAAGTCAAACTCCAGATACAAAGCTCCGATGAATGCCTCAAAGGCGTCTTCAAGTGTCTTTTCGCATTCGGCAACCTCGGGCGATAGGCTTCCCAAATCGATATATGTTGCGAGCTCGACGAGACTGTTGCCATTGACGAGCCGCATTCGAAGACGACTGAGGATCCCCTCGTTTGCACTTTGATAAGTATGATACAGGTACTTCATGGCGATATGGCCCAAAACCGAATCGCCAAGACACTCAAGCCTCTCCTGATCGATGCTTCCAGGTGTTAGTGCATGTTGAATCGTAGTAATACTCTGTGGAATGCGTCCGGTCCATTTCATTACGAATTCTTCAATGGCATGCATTTTACTACTTTATTTGTTTTCTTTAACTAATGTACCTAAAAGAAAAAGTTGCAAGTGTTAGAAAGGAAACGAAACGAAAGAAAACTTCCGAGTGCCCGAACGAAGAGGTGGAGATGTTTGTTCTTGATTGGCAATAAATCTCATTGTCATAAAGTTTATCGTGTTTATGGTAAAATGAAAAACCAACGAAACCTAATAAACAAATATCAACAAGACGGGCCAAATCAATTACACTTTGGTTCTCCTGTAGTCTTTTTCATATCAGTAGGTACCCTAGAGGATACCAAGACCTCTGGGCAACACCAGACCTTGGAAGAATGGATCAATGCGAATGAAAAAAGTGATCTTAGATATAAAAGCGCGAAAGACATAATAACCCATATAGTTCAAAGGCGGTTTCAAAGGGGCATAGAATTGGCCACATTTTTGAAGGATGAAATTGGCAAGCGGCAACACAATTTTACTATACGTGTGCTTTATCCTGTAAATAGGTTACCACAGATACAATGTTTAGGCAATGCTGAAAGTTCTTACAAACCCCAATTGGTTCAGATTACCTATGAGCAGATAGTGCATAAAATGTTTTTGCCGTACACCACGACGAACGATAATAATATAGTGCAGATAACATACGACAAAACCGTTGCTGCATCATCAATAAGCTTTTTGAATAGCAGACCAGACGCATTAATCAATGACGTGCAAAACGTGATCCGCACAAAATACTCACAGCCGAAAAGCCCGCCCGCCCCTCGACCTCACGACACACCCCGCTTTTTGAGTAGCAGACCAGACAAATTAATCCATGACTTACCACAGGCGAAAAGCCCATCCATGCATGCCCCGGGACCTGACGACAAAACCAGCTTTTTGAGTAGCAGATCAGACCAATTAATCCATTACTTACCAAAGGCGAAAAGCCCATTCATGCCCGCCCTGTCCGAGCCCCCGGGGCCTGCTGTGGAGTCAACACCTCGGGTGATGTGGAGACACGAAAGCCATCTTGACTCTTTGCCCAGACACGGAAGCCAAATGACGAGGACCGAACGTAAGATCCAGACTTTACGATCGTCAAGGAGGAATCCGTGCAACTGCATGCTTTAATTTGCCTAATAATGTTGCACCGAAGAGGGTCCCTTCAGCTGACGGAATTATAGAAGAAGAGCCCAAAAACGACTAACAACAAAAAACACACGATACCAATTACAACGAAAGGAGCACTGTTAGTTTTGCTTTGCTTGCTTTCTGTTTGCGATACTACTACCATATCACTTGTAACATCAACAAAGTGCTGGTCTTGTTGAGGGCCTTCTGGTTGAGAGCTTTGGGGGCCTCGAGGTTCTGGTTGAGAGCTTTGGGGGCCTCGAGGTTCTGGTTGAGAGCTTTGGGGGCCTCGAGGTTCTGGTTGAGGGCCTTCTGGTTGAGAGCTTTGGGGGCCTGGTTTTGGTTGTAAAACAAGCCTTTCAAGACGTACTGGTTGGTATAGATTTGAAGAGGGCCAGACGCCCCAGAATGCAAGGGTAGAATCAATACTTTGGCAATAGTTAATCCAATCAATTCTATGTATAAGATGAAATCCTTTCCGGCCATTCAATACTGGTGCAATCAAGTACTCACCATTATCGGTATGCAGATGGTATCCATAGGGAGATGTTGATGTAGTATGAATTGTTGTTTCAACGCCACGTAACCTATATTTTCCTGGCCCAATTTGAAGCTTTGGCGGCCCAAGTATTTTATGATATACTTTGTGTCGGTACACTTTCAATCCAGCAATTTGGTCTTCATTATACAAGACGTGGAAGTTTATACGACGTAAGTTGGCAGGAACTTCTTCCGTTCCTCTGTTTTGAAGCGTTGACTCTGTCTTGAAGCGTTGTAGTCGTTCTTCCTCTATATCTACCGTTTCTACATGACCGACCTTGTAAGCTACCGTTGTGTGGTATGGAATAGTATCAAACACGACGGTGTCGTCAAATATTTGTATAGGGAAAAAGTTTTCATTTAAAAAGTAACCATTTAGAATTTGACGTTCAAGCATTTATAATACCTCTTAATAAAACTTTTCTTTTCTATTTTATAAAAATAACAACATGGCTAGGAGTGCTACGTTTGAAAAGCGAGTAATCAACCATGTCATCAGTGCTAATGGTGGTCAGCACCAGCCTGGTTCAGATGTATATGTCTTTCGTTCTGTCGAAAACTACGGTCTTGAAACTGACGAAGTGCAATGGGAAGGACATAGGCTTAATGTGAACGCAAGTGTGTGGAAAGCAGCCTTACGGGAGTTTCGGTGCAACCGGCAAGAAATCGAGCAAGCGACGGCGCTTGCAGGTTTTGGAACGGGAGGAGCGGTTGCACTTGCAGTGGCGCTTATGAAAAATTCCCCGATGAAAGAGGAAACTATGACAACCGTATATACATTTGCCTCACCACCGTTGGGGTGCACAAATACAAATCACCTTATATTAAAAAAGGTGTCGCTGTATAGGTATAAGATGAACGGGGATCCCATAAGTACACAGGGCTTTGAATTTTCACATGCCGCACCCCCGATATTAATTGGTGCTGGGGCTTCCTTTTATTGTCTCACACGGCTGTTATACCGAATTGCGGCTATATTTGGCAACTATAGGGTCGGTGCCTTCACACTTGACGCATACTCAAAGGAACTATCACACTTAACCGAATATGAAGACGCCTTTGAAGTCATCTGCCCCCTCAGCCTTTGAGTCCAACAAAGCACATCTTGCTCGGTAGGTATACTAAATACTAAACGTCCGTTTTCAAATTTGTGCTGTGTCAGCCACCCTTGCTCGTCTTTCTTGTGCTCTTGCGCCCGTAACAAAGCCTTAGGTCCTCGCTCGATCTTCTTGTGCTCTTGCGCCCCTAAGGCTCGTTCGTCCTTCTTTGGTTCTTGCGCCGCTAAGGAAGTCTTAGGGGCTCGCTCGTCCTTCTTGGGTTCTTGCTCCCGTAAGGAAGTCTTAGGGGCTCCCTCCGGTTCCTTAGTTTTAGAAGTGGAGGCAAAAACTGACGTGTGAGTCTCCGACACCTCTGCAGGCGTCTTCAGAAAACATGACGAATGTATGACATGACAGTTAATGTCAATTGGTGCACTACCCTCACCCAGTGCCAAAGGTTTTACTTCGCGTTTGCCTTTTGCACCCTTTGTTTTCCCCCATGTACTTTTGAGTAAAAAGGTCTGCCCTTGTATTCTATACACCCCATCAGCTTCGAAAAGCTTCGCACATTGTAAGAGGTGGTCGGTGCTGAACTCATTTGGTACACCAAGATTATTGCAAATTGGCGCAACTGACTTCAATGTTAATGGAAATGACATTTTTTTTCTTTTGTATTATACAAACAAAAAAGGCATGGACTTAATTTTGCACAGAAGTGAAAACGAAACGAACCGCAACTATGAAATGCTGCAAGAACTCCTAAATAAACCAGGACTGTTGAATTGGCTGCTGTCGTTTACCGAAACACCTGAATCGGCTGATTTTCTGTTAATGTTACTAAAGCTTTTGCATGCGACACCGGTGCAAATGCGAAGCGTTGCACTTGTGCATAATGTGTTGTCGGATACTAATACACGTTCCACACTTGCACGTGCATATTATGCATGGAAGTCAAGTAGGTGCACATTTTTTCCTTACCAAATTGATAAAGCATGAATTGTTGTGCATTAGCCTTTTCAGCTTTTTTTGGCGTTTCCTTAATTATGCTTGTAATTATGATGTGTACTGGACACTCGCGACCTTTGTCGATTAAGTCTGGACAGTCCTCAGTCAACTCTGTACAGTCCTCGATGAACCTTGGAGAGTCGACGATCAACGGTTTTGGGTCAGGGGCCCTTGCCCCGTCAGGGGCCCTTGCCCCGTCAGGTGCCCTTGCCCCGTCAGGTGCTCCGTCACGTGTTTGTAAATGTGTTTGTGACGGTGCAGGGGCCCCTAACGACGAGCATAAGGGCCGAAAGCGTCCAGTTGGTACAATTAGACTGGAAAACGGTCGTATACTCCGATTGACTGCCCAACCACATCCGACACGTCGGCATCGCTATCTGTATGAAGCACAAACGATTGATATGCAATCGCCTCTGGAACTACAGGTTCTTTCGGAGGGATACAATATCTCTCTTGAGAGAGATCTTGGTAGTGATGAGTTACAAACGGGTGCCAGTGTGACGATCCCTGAGCTTGGCTTATCGGGTGTTGTTTGGATTTCCTATTTGCTTTAGCTCGCAAGAATAATGGCCCTGCTTTCGGCGCGGACGGGCGCCTTCCCTGACTTCGTTGCGGGCGTGGACGAAGGCCCTCAGTCTACGTCTTCCGGCCAAGGCCACTGACCGAAGTTTTTTCTATAGTATTATAAACTAAAAAAACTCGAACTTGACATGAAAATATATGTGAACCAACTGTGCTCACAGTGTGACGAGCTTGTAAACGCACTTTTGAACGAACTAAAAGATAGGCCGACACAAATGGCTGAAATTGAGCTTGTACAGGTAACCAATGAGAATATTGATGTTTACGGTGTAACGAAGGTTCCCACAATCCTGCCATCAAATGGGTTGCCCGTGCTCGGTGTTTCTGACTGTTTTGAGTACGTGATGAAGCATACTGCTTCGTCAGCAGTTGGGCCTTCGGTAGGTACTTCGGTAGGGGCAGAGGACGCGACAAATGCAACTGTAGAGGACAAATACGAACGTTTATTGGCGATGCGAAAAGAGCTATAAAAAAGAAAAGTGCTATTCCCTAAATATTTTCTGTCGTTTTTCTGGTAAAATACGCTTACCAGATCAAAAACATGTCAACATGGAACGCTATTTCGGAGAACGTTATGAAAGAGATTGGCGAAAAGTCTAGCGTACTTAGAGTACTACATATTAACACGTATCAACAATTGAAATGGCAAGAACGCTTGCTGGTAATTCCGTCGCTTTTGAGTTCGACAGCTAGTGCGGCACTCTCAACGATGAACTCAGAAGATGACGATATAATGCGTTATATCGCTGGTGGTCTAGCACTTCTAGGTGCAACAACTGTTGCAATCTCTAAGCATTTTGCATTTGGTGAACGAAGCCGACAACACCTTGTAGTTTCGCATGCATATGGCAAGCTGCACAGACAAATTACGGCACATCTTTCATTGAATAGGTCCCAGCGAGGACGACCTTCCGAAGTTCTCTCCAAATCAATAACAACATCCGACAATATAACTGAAGAAGCGCCAACGATTCCCCGTGGAATTGTAGAGAGCTTTATGGACGAATTTGAAAATTCACAACAAATCACACTTCCCGATATTTGCTTTACTTTTTCCCCGATTCAAATACGATCCGATGAACATAACCACCAACCTGGTCTCCGAGAGGTCATAGTTCAGGAGGAACATTCATAGCTTCAGGGCCTCTAATGCTGTGTAAATTGTCCATTTCGCAGGAGCTTTCACGCACTCGCATTTTTTACCGATTCGACCAACAATAAAGTGCGACAGCATGGCCTCACTTACACGGCAAGGGGGGCAAGCCTCGTCAAAGGGGGTAAGCCTTGTCGGTCCAATGCATTCAATACAATTCAGCACTTGTCGAAAGTTTGACTTGTGTTCTTTTGCGTGATGCACCGATACATAGAACTCAATAAGTTGACAACAGTGCAGGGGAAGCATTTAGTCCTTCAGCACGTGAACGAAGGCTACCGGAAGACTGACAAGGGCAAAGCCCATTGGCGTGAACGAAGGCTACCGGAAGACTGACGGGTTGTGCTGATTTTCGGCCAACACCTGAAAGTTCACTGTCTTAATGTTGTATTCTACACCCGGGACTGTTACAATGTTCTTTAGAGCATGAAGGTTTGCTACAATGCAAGATAACATTTCGTCGTAGTTTGTTGGCCGTAACTCCTCAATAGATATTTTTCGTACCTCACGAAGAAAGCCATCGCTCTCGGTGCCCTGTACAACGTAGCTGTTTGACGATAAAATTTGCATAAAGGTTTTAAGCTTTGGTAAGGTGTTAGATCTATTCAGCTTTTTGATTTCAACGTTATTTCCGTTACAATCAATTGCGTCACATTCAGTAAAGGCCACTAACCTTTGGTCCCCAATGTTTAGTTCATTCACACTTTCATGGCGTATCCATGGAAGATTTGACCTTGCACCTAATGTATCGCCTGTTAACATACGTTCTAATTGTAGTCCATGGCTGTTGAAGTCGCAAAGATACTTTCGTGTTTTAACAATTGCAATTCCCCTTTCGGTGAGCATTGCCATGTACCCTTTTTGGTTGTTTGAACAAAGAAAGGATAAGGTGGATCCTCCAATCAAAAAGTCATGTTCATTTGGTACATTTAGAATATTAAGAGCATTAATTTTTTCGGATATAGGGACGAAAGTGGGAAAGGCCCCGACTGCCTTTATGTACGGTCGTAACGTCTTGAATTTCCAAGGGAGTTTTAAGCTCTCAAGCGAAACCAGAACTGGTGCTATTGGTTTCTTCACAACAATAAGCCGTCTTTTTTCGCCTTCGTTCTGGTCTTCGTTCTTGTGCGTGTTCTCATTTTCGTTCGGGTCGTCGTTCTGGTGTTCCTTCGGGTCTTCGTTTGGGTCCTCGTTCTGGTCTTCGTTCGGGTCTTCGTTCTGGTCATCGTTCGGGCGTTTGTTCTGGCCTTCGTTAGGGTACGGGGCGTCTTCGGTTGCGTTCGGGGCAAGGGGCACTTTGGTAGGGGAGGGTGCCTGTTTCGTTTTTTGCATATCCCATGCAATGTAACCAAGAGTGCCTTTTTGTGTTGCGCTTACTGACATAGTAAAAAAAGTAAAGTTATGTAAAAAGTATTGTTTGCTTTTTAGCATCGAAAGTTTTTATAAGCATGCTAACAAAGTTAGTAATGATCCAAGCAGATGACACTGAACTATTAACATGTGAAACCAACCAGACTACAGTTCAATTAGAAAAGGTAAAGCGCAACTTTGATAAAGTATCATCTTTATTGCGATATGTTCGCGAATGTCGTGAGGATAAAAACATGCCTATTGGAGAGTATGTTGCGTTTGAAGAACACCTTGACACGCATATGCAGTTTCTATACAAGATTTTAGACATTTTCAGTGCTCCAATGAATTGGACGAACCCACAAAACCTGCAAAAGCAAATGTCTGTTTTAACACAACATGTAAACGACTTGAAAGATGTTACTGTGTCAGCACAAAAACTTATTCAACATCCATTATTACATTATTATCGTTCCGCCATACTGGATGTTATCAATTATGATTGTTCGTATTGGTTCCATCGTCAGTTCACGCCGCCAGCACACTGGCAATATTTTTACAAAAGTACATATTTACAAAGAACACTTGAATATGAATGTCCGGATGTATACACGGGGGTATTGACGAATCGTAACGAAGGACACGACCACAATACTATTGTAACTAACCTTATCAATAGCATCCCTGAGACCCAACAATTTATATATGACACACTAACTAGCTTTATAGAATGTACCGACTTGGTTAAGCTGATCGAATATAATGGCTATGCTTTGAGGGCATTCAATCTAACAAAGAAAGAACTCAAACAGGCGGTGAACGAATATACAACAGATGTTAAAGAATCAGCGACACAACACCACTTCTTGAGTAACACTACGGCATGGCCACATCATTGGGCAGTTAAATGCAAGATTCCAAAAAGCAATGATATGGAAGAGTTACGAAAACTACTGAAGAGTGTATGACCCGTATAAAAGTTCATGTATAAACCCTATTTACAAAAATAGATATCGTTTTTTAATAAAAAACGATAATTAACTTTCACCACGAAAAATTACCTTTTTGTAATAAATAACTAAGAAACACCCGAGAAACGACATAAAGCACGAACAATGACCACCACTAGTGACCATGACGCATCTGATGTTGCACAGGAGGCACGCCCGGAGATTCATACCCTTATTACCGGAGTTGACACTGCCATTGTAGACATTAAGCGTTCTTTGGGCGACGTACAGGGACAACTTAAAGAACTGAAGAAATCTGCGAACGAGTTGAAGCGAGAGGTACAGCGACGAAAGAGTAAGAAAGAGAGGAAGTCCGAACGAGAGGCAAAAGAGGGAGAGAAATCTGACAAGCTAACAGGCTTTGCAGCGCCATCAGTGCTATCAAAGGAACTCAAGCAATTCATGGGCCTTGGTGCTCATGAAATGCGATCACGTACTGAAGTAACCAAGTGGATTTGCCAATACGGGAAGGACAAGCAACTTCAAAACGAAAAGGATCGACGGCTAATCGAGTTTACAGGCGAAAACGGCGAGAAGCTTAAAGAGCTTTTAATTCCACATGACCATCCCGAGCGGGAAAAGATCACTGGGCTCTTATTCCATCAAGTGCAGTCCTTTTTGAAGCATCACATTTCCTCAAAGAAAGCCAGAATCAGTTATGCGGATTCGGTTTGGGACGATGGAAGCGTGACGGCTGAGGAATATCAGCGCCTAGTGAAGGAGAAGACAGAGGAAGAAGCAGCATCCGACCGTGCCGAAGCGGAAAAGCTGAAGCAAAAGGAAGAGCGGGAAAAGAAGAAAGGCGAGCCTAAGAAGAAGGCTGTACCTAAGGGAGCATCCAAGCGACCGGCGGTAACCGCATAAACCATTGAAAGCGAGGAAAAAGGAACTGTAATACTAGTGTCAGAGGCTACCGGGGTAGACAGAATAAACAAGCAAGTGAAAACAGAGCATCCAGGGAATAAACCCCCTGTGGCAGGGCTACTTGCCCTGCGTGCTCAAAAACAAAAAACAAAAAACAAAACAAAAATAATAGTGTACTCGATAGAAAATTAGTAAACATGCTCAGTAAATACGGTAGTAACATTTACTGAGGCTAAAAATCAGCACAAGGACGAAGGACCACTGGACCTCCCCTCGGTACCCTAACGTCAGTGGTGCAAGGGTCATGACGGGGACGGAGCCCCTGACGGGGACGGAGCCCCTGACGGAACGGCGCGAAGGTGCCTTGCCCTTGACTGAAAAGCACGCAAACAAAGAAGAGGGACCCCGTGAAGATGCCCCTCAAAAAGCACCCGACGAAGAACCTAACGAAGGACCTAACGAAGGACCTAACGAAGGACCTAACGACGGACCTAACGAAGGACCTAACGAAGGACCTAACGAAGGACCTAACGAAGGACCTAACGAGACTTCTGACGAAGCACCTAAGAAGGACGAAAAAACTGACGAAGCCTCTCAAACGAAGGTTGATGAGAAGAGGGTCGATATAGAGAGTAACGCGATGCAATGCATCGCAGAGATCGAAACTTTTCTGTCCGACATGAAGAACCGATGTAACGAAATCGCGCCAGTTGTGAAGATTCTGAAGCAGCACACAGGAGCTCTGACAAAGAAAACGGATGGTGGTAAGCGAGTAGCGAAGCCAAAGAAAGTACCAAAGCTGGATGCCCAAGGCAATATGGTGAAGTACGGCTTTGCCGCACCGGCAGTGCTTTCAAGCAAGCTCAAAATGTTCATGAATATTTCACCATTTGAGAAAGTACCACGAACAACTGTGACAAGGTTCATGACAAATTACGTGAAGGAGCATTCTCTTCGTGACAAGCAAGACAACCGCTATATTTTGTTTGAAGGTGTAGCAGGTGTGAAGCTTCGAGAGCTTCTCTTACCACCCGAAGAGCAAACGGCTGAGCACATTCTGTTTGCGGATATACAGAGGCGTTTGAAATACCTCATTGCATCGAAGGCACATCCTCTGAAGTACTCCGACACAGTGTATAACGACGGAAGCATGGACGACGAGACATACCGTCAACTTGTCGAAAAAGGTACTGCCGAAGAGGTTGCGGAGGCCCAAGCAGTCAATGCGAAAGTGCAAAGCCGTCAAAGCAAGCAAGCAAAGCCGTCAAAGAAAAAAACAAAATGACTGAATTTTTTATTTTGTGCAAAAATAAAATAAAAAATGTTTCCAATTTCAAACGGTAATACAAATTATCCTCGAACGTTGACGTTGAACTTTGCAAAGTTAAGCCAAACTGAGCAGAAAGCTGGAAGTAAGGACCTTCCTTTTGATGTGAGTAGCTCTTACGCATTTTAGTTACAGATCATTTCCGTGCTTTCATCAGGGGCCCCAGCCGCTTCATTCTTCATAAAGTACGGTGCCCCGCCTTCGCGCCGTGCGCGGTGTTGTGTCCATACACGACAGCAGTTTTCTATTGTCGGGTGCCACTCTAGTCGATGCCATACACGCTCCTTATTACAAGCGTCCATAGAAGAGCTGAACTCTTCTATCGACACATCGCCTCCGAATTGCTTGAGCTTCAACCGCGAGCAATGCGGTCTCAAGCGAATTACTCGTCCATATAACTTCTGAAGAAATATTGCAAGAATCGAAAGTACATTTGTATCGCCACGTTCAATTAGGTAAAGGCGAACACATTCCCACGAGCAAAAGAAGCCACGAACAAGAAAATAGGCTGTACTAGTCTGAAATCGGTATGGAAGAACTTTTGGGAAAAGACGAAACATTTGTAGGCTCATTGGTGTAGCACAACACCAACATAGCACTGCTTCCTCAGTTCTAATGTCGGTCGTTTGAAAGAAGGACGTAGGACCCTGTGACGCTGACGCCCATGTTGCCACCGACTCCTCTTTCACCTTTGTTTCTACACGGTCTTCTAAGACGGCACGAATAGAGTCATGCAGTCCTTCTGTCCATAATGGCGTTGACGAGTTCGGTACTGTTGGTGATAATTGCGGCACTTCGAAGGTGCTAAAAGGTACCGTAGTTGATGCTTCCGGAAGAAATGCTTCCGGCAAAATGTCCAACTCATTGATGAGGTCTTCATGCTCCATAAGTTCATCATGCGTACTTCGTTTCTCGAACTCGGTTTCTATTTCAAGAGGCCCTGGATCGTCCGGATCCTGGCTGAGTGATTCAGTATTTGGCGAGGCCTTTGTTACATGAATCTTGAGAGCACCAAACTTTACGAAGTATTTTTGCTGCTTTGGCTTCGAGGACGGACCGCCTGACATTTCTTGTTGGTCTCTTTGTTTCTATTGGCGGGTGCTTTGCTCAAGGCAGGCACGTGCTGATTTTCTACATCTTCAAACTTCACCACTCGTTTATTAGTTTGGGGGTGTGACGGTACTGTTAATGACTCCAGTGCTAGACTGCAGTTTTTTCGATTCACTCCGTACGACATAGTAACCTTATCTACAAGTTGCTTGTGCAGAGAGACATAATGATAGTGTGCGCGCTGCAAGGCCAGAAAATCGGGTTGTGCCCTCAAGTGTTGCTCAAGCAATTCCTGTTTGTTCATTAATTAAAAACCCTAAGTGCTTTTTTCGTTGTGAAGTACATAAAGAAACTAAAACTAAAATGACAAGTAAGCCAGCACACATTTGGTGGGCAGCTGTGGAACAGGCTCTGGAACATTCCCAGGGTGCAACTGTGGAGGAATTAGGTCCTTGTGTTCATATGTTAAACGTAAACGGCATTATTCATGTCATAGCCATTTTCTTTCTGCAGTTCAATCTTTTGAACACATGGGATATGATGAGAGACCATTTGACAGAATCGATTCGGAACAAAGATTTTTTGATTCTTATGGAAGGTGACAAACCGTTTCGCACAACCGATAAACAAATGGTAAGGAGCTACAAAATAAATGGACGGTTTTCAGGTCCGCCGGAGGGAATGGATGTATCAGACGCGATATGGGATGGTGAACAGTTTATTGCAAACGATTCCGTGTGTCAACGCTTCCTCCTTGAGTTACCTGCACTAATACAGGTTACGAAACGATTAGGTGGTTGGTTTGCTGAACGTTGGGATCTTGTAAAGAGTGCACGTGCATGTAACAACAACCATGACTTACTCCAGCTCTTGAACAGCATTGCCTTACAAGTTAAAGAATCAATAAAGAGTACAAGAATGTTTAGCGAACGTATAAGAAATGACAAGATAATCAAACAGCTTCGAGAAAGTTATCGGGCGCTCAACATAATCATTAATAACGACCTCGTTCCAGACCCTGACGGTAGTATTGCTCAGTTCGACCTTAAGAATCTGGCATGGGTACTAGATCACGAACTTAGTAACGAGCAGAATGGCATATTTTTTTCCGCAAGTAGTAAGCAGTACTACAGAATATTTACAACAGTCTTAGGACAACAGGTAAGCACCTTGGATGGAGACCCCGTAAAACTGAATCTTGACGCCGAACAACTACAACAGGTTCATGTACATAAGGAAGTTTTTAAATGTCTTGCGGCCGATACTGTTGAAAATGCGCCACTACTTCAAATGCTTGAAATACGGTCCAAAGAAGATATACAAGTACACATACCAATCCTGCAAATATCTAAATCCATTCTTGAAGAAAAGATCTCTTCAGCAACAAAACCCACGGGGACGGACCCGCTGACAGATCCACTACCGTCATATACGGACGCCGCACACGAGTGGATGAATTCCGGGTTCCTCTCTATAAACTTTGCCGAATGTTTACAGCACATATGCAGATCGCGTTTGTTTGTTAACGAATTTCATTTACCCCTCCTCACGGCTGCTCATCTTCCAATCCCCTATATTGGATGTGACACCATTGAAAAGTACGAAGAATACTGCACGTTATTTAAAGGACATATTCATGCTATGATTACAAGATCAATGCGTGCGAATGTAAAAAGGAGTGACGATCTTTATACCCCAATGCATATACCCCAACACAGTCATACATGTCATAAAATTAGCCCTTTTCTTTCGTACGGGCCTATTGTTTTTAGCGACATTGATAGTAAAATATGCATTGATTCACAATCCCAATATAAACTCCCAGAAATAAGTGATCTTCAGAAATTCTTTAATGAACAAATCACTAGGGTTAAAATCTTGCCATCCGATCATGATCTTGCTAAGAAAATCATACTTCCTTTCGAACACGAAGAAGCTACTGACCAGCTCAGTGCTATATCCGTACTTCACACTATACTTCTTCAATCACTATTTGATCCGGATGAATGGAGCAATGGTACTAATATTTTATTGGCAATGTATAAAGAACTCACCCGAAATATTGCACCACAGGAAGTAGCCACGACAGCCGCCAACGAAAAACAAGCCGCCAACACGAAACCAACCGCCAACGAGCAACCAACCGCCAACGAGCAACCAGCCGCCAACGAGCAACCAGCCGCCAACGAGCAA
>Ga0099797_100403_pt1 | contig 27910 bp, 15 predicted proteins | sample Uncmet_Sort48C_1_FD_89871 | JGI IMG/M metagenome (GOLD analysis project Ga0099797, IMG submission 89871) | Marine eukaryotic communities from CALCOFI LINE 67, Pacific Ocean - C012_Sort48C_1 | ecosystem: Environmental > Aquatic > Marine > Oceanic | place: Pacific Ocean: Monterey Bay | collected... | reverse complement strand
GATCTGGAGAAAAGCGGCACGGATCTTGGAATTTCCTTGAGTGGACAACACCGAATTAACATTGACCCAAAAGAGAAAGCTTTAGATGCAATATTGCAAAATCAATTGGAGTTGCAAGACATGGAGGTTGGGATTGGGTTTTTTTGGTTTTTTGTGTCAGTACTAATTTACTAAACTTTATTTATTATGTGAGCATTGTTGCGATATTTATTACTACGGTTATTATTAATACAGTTGTTCAGTGATTTTTGTTTTATTTGCGTCATGAATCACATTGTTGGATCTTGGTCATCTGGATCTTCATTCCATTGGAGTAGGAGGTGTCAGAAAACACAATGCAGTACATTTGTCCTCAATGACGGTGGAGTAGGTGCAAGATGTGTATCGTGGTCATCGTCGTTGGAATGTTCTGAATCTGGAGTGTATTTCGTGGATTGATCGAAAGTTGTTTTTTTTTTTTTTGGGTGTCAGTGACAGTACTAGCGCGGCCAAACAGACCTTCTCATCTACTGCGGAGGTAATTAAGTGGGTTATTTTTGTCACAAACATTCCGTTTCGTTGCATGGGAATCCGAGGGGTATCGGGAGAGACTAGGATCGATACGACTGTCATTGCAGCAGTTGCAGCGGTTTGCGAAACATTAACCGCGTAGGCCCATTGATGGGTATGGCATTGGCAAGCCGGGAGATTTGTGCATGGACAAATGACATCGACCCAGCTACGGAATTCATTGTGTCGTTGAACTCTTCTGGTCGTGATCGGTTGGATCCGTATAAGTTAGGGTGAGCTGTCAGAAGGTCTCCTGGCATCGTTATTCAAGTCATGGTCGTGAGTGTGGAGTCAGAAAAGTGGGACGTCATTTCACGCAGTATCGTTCGCTCTCAAAATTTAGAATTTAGTTGCGTCGGGACAGTGACACAGCTGGACAAAAAGAATTCCTATATATTATATTAAAACAGGAGGGTGTCGTATCCACCACTGCTCGTGAAAACTCCAGTTTAGGCCGAAACAACCAAGATCATGTTATTACTGCTGATGATCCGAGATTGAAGATTTTTGATGAAGCTGTTGCTGGTGCTGATGCGAAAGTTCAACATGAAGAATTAGCAAAACATTTGGAATCCGTGAATGATAATCGGATCGCAAAGGAAACTGCTCCCAAAGTTGACGCCGCTGGAAAGAAGATTAAAAAAGAGGATCTTACCACGCTTGCAAAAGAAAATGCTGTCCTCGCAATTGCCATGAATTTGCAAGACGATACCGATCCAAACGCTATGGACGTCGACGAAAATGCAGAGGCGCTGAAAAGTCCAAAAAGCACTCGAAATGATGGCGGCTCACCGTCTCCACGCAGTCGCGCTACTCAGAAAAATCCAACAAGTCCGAAACGCAATCCTGCAATCATTCACGACGAACTCGATCATTTGACGGGTTTGTTGAATAACAGTTTAAATGAATCGCCATTAGATAGATCGTTTACTGGTAGTGACACTTCCCTGAAACAGGCCACTATGGAGGTCAAATTATTACTACAAGACGATAAGTTTAAGACAGAAGTAAAATCGAGTTTAGTAGAGCATTTGCGAGAAAAGAAAAAAGAACAGGCTGATCAAAAGATTGGCAAAGTTGCAATACTGGTCAAACAAGCCAAAGAAGGTCTGCCCATAGAAGGAAAGAAACCTGAGGGCGCTGACGCTGAGGATGGCACCACGAATACTACGAAAGGCCCGCTGGCATTAACAGACCAGCAGGGTGGAGCATCCAGCAGCAGCAGTTCAAAAGCTAATGACGAGGACGAAGATGATGGACCTTTGCTTGATGGTGCCTGCGAAACGAGTGCGCAAAGAAAAGAGTGGAGTACAATGTTTAAAGGGGTGCTTGATCAAGACACAATTGAACATGTTCTGGAACCGGGTAGGGTTTTGGCTAATAAACTTTTGAGACTAAAAAATTTGAAAAGAGAAGTCAAAAAGCAAGAAGCAGAGGAGAAGGGAGAGAAAAAAGGCGTAAAGAAAAAAGATGGGAAAAGGAGAAGAGCGAGAGCGGGTGCCGGAGCCGCGGCCGGAGAAAAGGGAGGGAAATATCATGAGCGATTTTTCAGTATTTTACACGGAACAACCAAATTCTTCTGCGACTATCGGTATTATTGGAGTTTTTATTGTTGTTTGTTTTTGTTGTGTTGTTATAATAATTTTGGAAATCATATTATCGAACCATAAATAACAGTTGAATCTCATGATTATGACTATAATTATTATAGTAGAGTCACGATGTCGACAAGTCTTTGATTCAAATTGACCATCTATTGATGAAGGAAAATTTTTGTTTTGATGATCACAATTGAAAAAACAGGTACAAAAATAGTATGAGTATGAAATCAGATCCCATAACGATGGAAGACGACCAATTTCGTGACGCAGCTGATTTTTTGGAAGCTAGGGCCGATTGTATTTTTTTATGGCAACGTTTTCCGTCGACTCGACTGTTTTTTTTTAAAGACTGGTTGGCTACGAATTATTGTGTCGATTGATAAGATTATTATGAGAAAAATGTCAATTGAAACATTTTGCCAGAGGATCGATACAACATCAATTAGTCTGAAACTGTGTTGAGGTGAGATTTGTCACACACGTCATCAAATTGTCGAATAACGATCGTCATTAAACGATATATTATAATTGTATTGAAATTCTTGAAACGAACGTTGACAAGTGTGTGGTATTCGCGGAAATTTGTTGTTGTGGAAGCGATAATTTCTGAAAGCATTCAAAAGTAGAGTAGAAAAGTAACAAGTCCTGAACAAAAAACTATGCAGGGTCGAAACGTCCATTAGCAACTGATAATTTTGGAGATAGTGTACCAATGCGGATGTTGCATAGTGGAGGAGATGATCACATATTCTTTCCACAACTGTTCAAAGGAGCCGTGGGCGTATTTTTGATGTTGATTGCATTTTTTTTTTTGTGCCTAGCAGGGCATTATGATTGCATATCTGATAAGTTATTATATTCCAAGAAATTATCGTTATTGTCATTCGCGAAAGACACAACCAATGTGAAATTGTTTGAAATCTATATGTTCCGTCGTGCCAATGACAGCAGATATTTCGAGTTTGGGGATTGGGTGTCTATAGTTGAATTGATCATAGATTCGTAAGGTAAGCTAAAGGCAATGGTTCTGTGTTCAAGTCGTCATAGACAAAGGTCGCGATTGTTGATTGTTAAAGTGGTGACTTCTTATTTCGGGTACAGGGCGCGAAGTAGTACATCTTGCAACCACACCAAGGGGTGGTGATGCGATCTTCATTTGCTTCATATAGGTCGGTGGTTAGCCATCATATAGTACTACATACATACGACAAAATTTTGATTCCTCACTACAGGTCTTGAAACCTCTAACGGTGGAACATCCTTTAGCAGTAAATAAAAGTCGAAATCCAATAGAAGAACACAAGAAAAAAATACAGCAAGAACAACAAACCGAGGCATTGTTCTTAAGAAAACCAATTCTGGTGCAAAACGATTTATATTCTAAGGGAGATGATATCATTGTCGGTTATGAAGGTATAAATTATCGAATGATGATGTTTTTTATGATGTGACTCGTTGATAGATTGTTGTTTATTAAGCGGTTTGATTCATTTGAATTGCTTGATTCAGATCGCCAGAGTCATTCGTGAACAGCCAGGGAAAAGTTTTTTCCGTCATTTCATGTTGTTCAGTTTTAATAATTTTTTTGTAAATTAGTCAAATTCATCAGTGGGGATTTCATTCGATAAAAATATTTGATTCATTCTTTGTAAATAATATATGCCGAGTCATAGCATTGACATATATGGTTCCTGACATCGTCGAATCAACGATTCACGAAAGATTACTACATCAGGGAAAAAATTTGACTGTGTCCCCAATTTACTCATGTTGACTCGTCACAATCACATCAGTATACAGTATATACTAGTCATTATACACAAAAAATATTTTTTCCATGCACAACAACACAGCCGCCGAAAAGAATTTGCCTCGACTTCCTGCTGAAGTACACACGCTTGAAGAAATTGTCCAAAAATGTGAACAAACCTTTACGGATATCATACACAAACCATTTGTGCATCCAACGAATCCAAGGTTGAAATTAAAAGCACAAGCAGCACCAGCGCCATCCCGAACAAGTTGGGCGGAAGAATGGCGCCAAGTAATTTTCGATGAGGAATTGCATTTGCGCGGCGAACAAAAAGAACTAGGTAAAGAAATGGTAGATAAGGAGATGGTAAATCAGTTCAAAAATAATGAAATTTCGAATCCACCAGCCATTTTGTGGGGTAGTGAAGGAAAGGGAAATCATTCCTTGTTTGGTTTGCTACAGCCAGATACTACTAGTAGAGAGGTTGATGAAGATGGTGATTTGATGGGTGGACAGTTTGGTGGAGGTGGTAGGGGTGCTCATCGATTGGAAAGACAGTATATAATTTTAATTCTTTGATGGGTGGTGATTCATTTTTGTGGATATAATTTGGTGATTGTATACAACACGTCGTAGTTATATTTTGGTTTATCATTTAGTAGTATTGTATTCCTGGTATTTGGGTTGTGTTGTTTTGGGGTTTAAATTTTTATCCCAGATGCGGTTAATTTATGGTCTGCAGTATATTATATCCTGCTCGCGCTGGCCGTCCAGAGCCGGCCGCGCGGTATTAATTCGCAAATTTAGAAGTGGAATTGGTGGCAGATGTGATCGGTCGCGTAGGACGCGCAGATTGATCACATCTTGAAATCTAGCTATTGATGCTAGATTTATCATCAAACAGGCCGTGGAGATTCTGAGATGCAGCAGCCTTTGCTTTCAAATTTCAAAAGAGCATGCACAATAAAATGGGACGACACTGGAGGTGAGTGTTTTCATATCGATGGCAATCGAAATTGAATTTGGCAGCAGTTTGTAGGAAATGGCAGCAGATCAATTTGCCATTGCAGTCGTTTTCGTAAACGACTGCAATGGCCAGGCTTGCAATTCGGATCTCGCTGAGGAAACAGCAAATTGCAAATCCCATTACAAAACGTGTCATTTTTTCGAAATTGACACGCCATCTTGGAATGGCGAGTTGTGTCTAAATTTGTCAATCAGTTTGGAATCGAACGAGTTTGCAGGTGATTCGTGCATGAAGAAATACTGTTGCAGGAGCGTCGCTATTCGCAGGGGTGAAAAAGATCGAAATTTCATTGAAGATCGATAAAAAATTGCTCGAAATCTAAACAGACTGTGTTTACAGAATTGGGCAAAACTGACTTTCAAAATGTTGTCACGCAATCTAATCTCATCCGACATCAGAATGTTTAGTAAAAAGTTTTTTCGGACGATTGTGAACGTCAAATGAGATGTTTTGTGATTAGTGTACAATTGTTTCTTTGTAACGGAAAATGGATTTGAAAGTAAGCTAATTTTGCAATATTTATTCGTTTGTTGCGTTTTACGAAATGGATGTTTTTTGGTGTCTGCGTCTTTTTGATGATTTAGGTAGCAGAAAAATTGCGGGAAAAAAACTAGGCATTTTTGGATATGCGTGTGGATAGTTTCAACCACAGTTGATGTTTTAGTTTCGACATGTTTTTGCCAACGCCGTCTACATCTTTTTGACAATTTTGTCTACATGTTTGCAGAATTCAGATTTAGCTGGGCGATGACAACTTTGTCTATTGTGTTGTATTCAGATTTAGCTGGGTGAACAAATATTCTTGTTTTTGTGAGCAGTCTACATCTTTTCGACGACTTTGTCTACATGTTTTCTCCTATTTTATTCAGATTTAGATGCGCGAACAAATATTCTTGTTTTTGTGAGCATATTTTGAATAATTGAGTGTTAGTTTTTTAGGTCGATGAATCGACGATTTTTGAAAATATCGGCAAAATTCTACATCTTTTCGTCAGTGTGTCTACATCTTCTTTCTACACCTTCGTTTCTACATCTCTTTCTACATCTTGCTCTACATCTTCCCTTAAAATGGCCTTTTCCAATTCCAACAGGGTTCTGAATCTGTCTACATGTCCAAAGTACAATTGGTTCAATTTACATCTACATCCTTTTCAGTGATTTTTCCTACATCTTTTTTATGAAATAGGTGTTGTTGTAAGAAAATCGAATTTCTAGTGGAAAAAGTCATTGAGTTGTGATGTGTTTTTGGAAACACTATGGTTTTAAAATCAAAAATGCATGGATTAGCGATTTTTTTGTATCTACATCTCCAGGCCGATTTTGTCCTACATCGTTTTAAGGATTTAGCTGCATAAGTCGTAAATTTGAAACAGCACCGTAGTCTAGTATCTATACCTGTATAGCAGGTTCAACTATTTTATTATCGGCAGCAGGTGTTGATGATAATTGATTCAATTTCTTCACGAATGATGACAGATATAATTATACAGAGTTACAGATGATGGCCTTTTTTTTTTTAGACTGGTGGGTTAACTTGCTAAGAATTTAATAATAATTGGGCGTCTGCTCATACAGTCATTTGCCGTACAGAGCGTTGATGGCCTCACAATACTATTCAAAATCTTAGGATTTAAATAGAGTTTTGATTTTGATTTTACACAACGAAGGTACATTTGGGAAATTTTGATTTTGATTTTGACTTTACACAACAGGTACATTTGGGAAAACAGAGGAGAGTACATGACGATGGAAGATGAAAGTCGTTTTCTTCTTTTGCAAGGATTTAAGGTATTTTATTCAAATTTGGTGGGTTTGTTTGAGTTGGATATCATATATTAGTCTTGGTTGGTTTTTTTTGGTAATTGTTGGAAAATTTTTTCGTATATTAAATGGCAGTTTGTTTTTGATATTGATAACATATGATGAATGATATCATGTGATGAATTCGTTTTTTTTGGTAATTTTTTTCCAGCGGAATCATTGAATTTAGACTAGTAGTAGTCTATCATGATTACAGTGAGTCAGTTATTAATCCCATAGTTGGTTGTATAATCATGTTTATTGCATACATTTTGAAAAATGCGGAAAATGTTTCTTGCGAAAATAACAGTCACTACCGAATCCGACCAAGAAGACCAATGTTGTTGGTTTTGCTGGATTATCAAACAAGATGACATTGAAGAAAATGGCAGCGAAATTACAGCGAGGAGCAATAAGCGAGGAATTTGGTATAGAAGTGATTATTGTTTGTAATTTTGTTACATCATACATCATTATAGCATTGCTGCGTTATTGTGGAATTTTCGGAGGTCATAATGTGAAGAAGTTTTCAGTAATGAATCATGAACCTGGTCGGGTTTGGAGGTTGTTGTCAGTCAGTTGTTCATGTCGTTCGAAGCAACGAGTGAAGCAGTGTGTCGTTCGTATTATTATCCAATTGTGTATAATGAAGCAAACTAAAACCTGTGCGAAACACAGAATTCCGGCAGAAAAAAATCAAATGGCGAGGCACCAATGAAAGAGAAATGCGCCGAGTCGCTCGAAGTAGTCGTGCAATCCTGGATCCAACTCTTGTCCAGTGATCACAATGCTTACAGCATGCTTTTGCAGGAAAGTTCATCACCGATGCATCATTTGTGTTGCCAACACCTTGGGACAAGACCACTGCGTCAGATTTTAGCTGTTTGATGATCAGTCTACTACTAACAATGGTCATTAGCTACTAACAAACTACTCTCGCGGTTCGAACATTGATTCTTGGTTTGCTTCATTTATCAACTGAAACGACAATATCATTGTTGTCGTAAATTGTTTTTGTGTATGGTCAATATTTTTTACCAACAATGAAGATCGTTGCAATTTAAATTATCTAGAGAGGAGTATTTCCGTTGAAGCCTTCAAGGATGACATTTCATTTTTGTTTGTTATCGTGAAGCAGGATATAGATGTAGCAGATTTTGTCAATGATTGAGTTTGTGAGAGTCTATGGTGTTTGTGGTCAAACTATCGAAATTTGTTCCCAATTGTTTTAGTTCCCCTGTAGTTGGAAGTGGGAATTGGATACAAATTCAATCATGTGCACACGTGAGATGTTATGAGTTTCTTTCGTAATTGATCACATAGTTTCGTAGTCGTGTCATGTATGTTTTGGCAATTACAATGACGATTGTTATTATATCATGCAATTATTCCCCAAATTAATCAACTATTCCCCATAGTTTGATTAATTTTGTAAAATTATTTTCGTAAGACGAGAGGATTCGGAGGTGTTGTAGGATTAATTTAATAAGATTCAATTTGGAAAAGATCCAACCAATGATTCTATGATTTTTGGGTGCAGATGAGAGATCATGTTTTAGAAGCATATGGTTGGGTAATGATTCGTCGATTGGGAAGTTGAATCGATAACCTCGTGAACCCTAGTCAGTGTTTCTTAGTGGTGAGATTCATTGAAATGAACTTTGTATATAGATTCAATATGATCATTGATTTGTTTTTGGTATATTAAATAACTACTAGTAAAAAAGCAAAATTGTTGTTAGTCGTCCCTGGAGATGCACAATTATATTACGGAATGTTGCATATTGGCAGCTTTCGTATGTTGTGTGAACAGTGAACACTTTTTTTTTGACGATGTCGCAACGTGGGCCGCTGCCCGCATGGCTGCATGCAGTTGTCAAGTTCGGTCCATGGTCATCATGTAATAAGTGATGAGGCATTGTCGTATTTCAGTCTTGTCTGTTGTGTTCTGTTTGTCTGATTTGTTGATGCGTCGAGTAATTTCAGGGTTGTTCGGAGTCTAATTTTCAATAATGTCGTTTTTCTCGACAAATGTGAAATCAGTTGGAAGTTCTTGGAGCGCAACAAGTAGCGGCATGAGTTTATCTTTAATAGCAAGTCATGTGTGTGAGTGGTGGTGACCGGGTGGTAAATTGCAGTAACAAGGATCCCATGATCAGAACTGTCATCATCTGGAGAAAGGAGTGAGCATTCGGATGATGATTATGGTGTTTTTGAATTCGTAATTAGATCAGTTGCATGTGATTAGTGCAGATGAGTTTGACATCGATCTGAGAGAATTTATTTATGATGATATCTCCTCTTCATTGCGAGCAATGGAAGGCAATACTACTAGTATTCATTATCAAAATTGCAACATTGTAGAATATTTAATATCTTGTAACCGTGGATTTGTTTTAATAGACTAGCACATTAATCTAATATTAACAGATCAAGCGTAGACAAGTCGAGATTGCCAATCATGGCACCCCGATCCGAAACCGCGATGACGAGTGCCGCGGGCTCCGATGTCATTCCCTTGATGAAAGAACATTCTGAGGGTGTTCACGCAGCTGTAGAAGCTGGCAAGGGTGGGGCAGGAGTTAGAATAACGCCATTACCAACTATCGACGTTATTGATGACACAAGACCCGGGAGTAACGACATCGTTTTCGTATGTCCGATGAAGACCAAAGATGGCAGTGATGACTTGCCAAAATTCGACGGATACTCATATAAATGGGACACAGTCATTCCTAAGGAAAAATGTCATGAGGCTGCGAGGAAAATTTTCAATAAACATCAGAAACAAAATGAAGAACACCTGCTGAGTAGTAGTACCGAAAGGTTTTTTTTTGATTCTTTGTTTGTTTGTTTGTGCAGTGAATAATTTATATGATATTTCTTGAAAAACGATTCATCTCAATTTATTGTTGAAATTCTTGATCGTCGGTTCTTGGTAAATTTTAGAGAAACTAATGTGAAGAAGGCCATTCACATTGAAAATTTCGCATTGGCTGTACGTGAATGGTTTGTATCATTTTAGTAACGATGCTTGGTAATATGCCAGGTATAATTTTTTGAGTCAGTCAGTGTGAACTATTATAATTTCGCAGCATGTCATTATGATGATGATATTGTAACACAGGATCAAAGAAGCTTTCAATACAAAGGATATGACACGATTAGAATTCAATGAAAAGATTCTGAAAATGTTTGCTGATGTAGTAACGGGATGGAAATGTAATTTTATCATCAATACAATTCCTTCTGCAGATGGCGATGAAATTTTTGTTTGTGTTGGTTGTCAACGAGGACATGGCATTGTGAAAAAAATTGCCCATTCCGAAGGTTACCGAGCACAATTGAACCCGGATATATATGAAAACAAATATCTCGGCACCCAAAACATCAAGATCCCAGAGGTGAATATTGATGGTAAATTGGTGAAAACGTCCGGTTACACAGCATTTGACGAAGAAATGGAAATCATGGATGATTGGATGTTTGATGATTTACCGGAAGAAATGCCGATGTACTTGAAGTTTCGGGAAATTGATAAGTTGAGAATGGTTACGAGAAGATTGGAACATTTTGTTTCGATAGCTAGTTTGCAACGATATGGGGTCATTAAATCACATTTTGTTGCACATGTCTGGGCTACTGATGAAAGTGAAGGAGATGAAAAACATTTTGTACCTGGGGTTGAAAGTTTGACTGTATTATGTTGTTGGATTCGTTGATGTTGTCGTAACTTTTTGGGCAATTTGGATTCGATTTTTGTATTTGGTTCGTTGTTGGACATAATGCAAGCAAATTATTGCATGTGTTTATCAATCTATTTATTTTTGATCATCTTCGAATCTCATCGTTGGCCGGGATTGGGGGTTTGGTTAGTTGACTCCATCAAGTTTCACACAATGTTGACTCAAATCAGTGATGAATCAATTTTTGTATTTCAAAGAGGATCGACGAGACAGTCCTTGATTGAATGTAGTTTTTTGGGGAGCAGAGGGTTTATTTTTTTGTTGCAGAGAGGGGATTGATGAAGGAATCGATTCATTCGAGGATGTCGTTCTTGGTAATTTTTTTTGTTAAAAATGTAATTTTATATGTTGTGTCTGTGTAATTATATCATGATGTGGGTGGTTGAATGATATTGTGTGCAGTAGTAAAAGGTGATAAGGGGGATCTGATCAAGCAATCATGATGAATCATGATGATAAAACAAGAAATTCTTGAATGTTTGCGACATATAAATTTCTAATCCATCCATTGTATCATCGTAGTAAACGAATTCCATTATCGAGGAGTGTGTATGTATTGAAACAAAAACGTCGTGACCTGTTGCGTCGGGTAACAGTTTCGATTCTTGGCCAAGGAAACGCGGGCGTTTCGAGGTCGTCGTGGATCGCATTATCCAAGGGGTTGAAAAATTACCTCGTGGGGTGGCATGTAGTTACCGCACGTGAAGAAGAAGAAGTCCTATTTAAAAAAAAAAAAAAACAGACAACATTCGCAAATCTATGGAATTTCTATAGATTCCCCCGTCAACCAAATGTCGAGTTGGTTAGAGAATATTTTGGTGAAGAGATGGCTTTCTTTTTCCATTGGTATTTATTATTGGCAAGCAAAAATTGAACTAATTTGGCGATCTGATTAAATTGTCCAATTTTTCCATCATGTTTGTTACATTGATGATCGATTCGAAATTCGTCGATTTTTTACGCAGGTTCATAGCAAAAAATTACAATTTTAATGAGACAGTGGTGTTATTGTGACTCTTTGGTGTTCTGTTTAAAGTTTCTTGATGTGGAAATCTCATTGAAATTTATTTGCGAGTCTAGTCGGGTGACGGGTCGACATTTCTGTCGTGAATTGAACTCCTCTGATCCAGGTGGTGTGTGGGGTCGTCTCTTGTAGTTAGGGTACCATCGTAATTGTTCCGCGTGTGTCATGATTGATTAATCTTTGTGATGATGTATGTGGTTGTTAACCCCAGCTGTCAATCCGATCAAAAAAGAAGCCATTCATAAGGATGGTGATCCACTAGTACTATTGGAAACACACAATTTAGCCCACCAAACTCCTACACAGGTTCAAGTTCTACATTCACCAGTTGTTTTGGCCAGCAATAATTGCATTGATCTTATTGGTACGAAAAGTTCCAGAGTTAGGTATCGATGTTGAACATCAGAGAATCATTCAAGATACGTATTGTTTATTCATGGTATAACGATTGCATTTTCTGTCTGTGTATTTTTTTCGAATTTTTGTGTTTCAAGAAATAAATTTTCTGTGGGTTTTGGAAACATTTCATGTATCTTTGTGATTGTGGTGGCATCTCAGGACATCAGGTTGGCAGGAGAATTGGTATAAGCGGTGTAATGAATTATAATATCTGAATCATGTTTTGAGAGTCGTCGAGTGGGTATATGTTATTAATGTCAGATCGGCAGGCACAGGCTAGCGTCCTATCCAACCGACAATTATATGTCAGAAGGGATTATTGTTATTGGTTGAGTTTGAAATCAATGTCAAAACAAGAAGTCGGTGGTGGTGTAGCCGCAGCATGATTTTAATGTTGTGCAAAGTGGAGTGATGTGACATTGGATTAGTCGGTGACCCTGTTTCGACATTGTTTTATTCCTCACGAAGGAAGTGGCAAAGGTTTTAATAGAAACGAATCTATAGTGATGCGAGAAAAATTTTATTTGTTGTTGTAGCATCCAAGGGACACAAAAAATAATCATCCAAGCGAGTGGTGACGCACCATTGATTACCAGTCCGGTTGGTGCGCAAGCTGCTACGCCCTGCACCATAAATCCATCAGACTGGTCCGTACGCCGGTACTAGTATGTGTCAGCCGCGCCTCGCAATCTTTGCGACATATTATTATACCGAGTCTCTATCCATCCATTTGAAATTATAAAATTAAAAAACAGGCATTGTGGGCTGCTCAATTTTGTGAAAATTACAGCAGAATGTGTATGCAGCAATCATTAGTATGGGGTATGCGAAATTATGATTCTGTGGCGTTCGAGCGTGCTGATTACAAAGCTGATGACCATACAGTGGAAAGCCGTGCTGCCCGATATGCAACTGTGGGTGGTGGTTTGATTTTGATGTTTTGTTTCATGATCGGAAGTGGAATTGCTATCATTCAAGCAACGAGAAAAATTATGATGCATCATCCTAACCAAAATTTCATTACTATAACTGTGCAAGAATTTGGTGCTACCCGTGATCAAGCAAAGAAATTCGGAGCTCAAATGGGTGCAATCATGATCACCGCGCAAATTAAAACATTGGATTTTATCTGGTCCAAATTAAGTGTTTTCATTACGGATCGAGAAAATCATAAAACAGACGCTCGATATCAAGCTTCCTTGGTGTTTAAAACAGTGATCGTGAAATTTTTTAACGCCATGTATCCATTTATATACATTGCGTTTGCCAAACAATATGTAGAAGGATGTAAGTCGGAGAAGTATGGTTGTATCCCGGAATTACAAATCTATATTATGACTTTTTTTGTGACGGATATTTGCACCACTTTTGCAACCATTGTGGTTGGAATAGTGAAAACGAAGAAATTCGTCAGAGACGAAATGAACAAACCAGGCGTTGATGCCGCATCATACACTTATTTGCAAGTGCAGGCGAAATTTGAACCCTTTCAGAGCAAAGACATGATTAATGACTACATGTCTTTAACAGTTCAATTCGGAATTGTCACATGTTTTTCTGTGGTTTTACCGTCGTTGACCATGCTGGCATTACTTACAAATTTGATCAAATATCGATTGATTGCCTATCGACAATTGTGTGTTATGCAGAGAGTGTATCCGACCGGTAGCGAAGGAATTGGAGCATGGTTGGATATATTCCGGGGGGTTTGTCAGTTGGCAATGATGTGTAATGCTGGGTTAGCTATATTTGGTATAATTTTTCAGTTGGGACACTGGTGTCAGCTATTATACAATCGGTGGCTAATATGATATTTGGTTTGAGTGAGAAATCGATTCAAAATTTTCCATTCGTTTGGAAATTCTGTTAGAGTCTATAGATTTAATTGTTTCATGGTTGTGTGATTCCATGATGCGGTTTCAAGCAACACGATAAAGTTATTTATGTCAGAAGCAATGAAATTTGTGCGATGTGATTTGTCCGCATTCAGTAGGGATTCATTATCGAGGTTGTTAGCAACGGCAGTTTAATTGATTCTTGCCGTTCGAATCCGAATCGGTGTCGGATTATTTGCATGACTCTAGTTATTCTTGAACAGCTATAAAATCTCAATCAGGTATGCAACCATTCCGATCATGGGATCTTACTTCGAAGTTACTTGGATTTTTGGTGTTAGAGCACACGTTGGTCTTCTTGAAAATGGGTGTCGAAGTATTACATTTTATCATGATTTTAAAGTGATCTTATTATCTGAAAGGTTGCAGATTCATTGTGGTCCATACTATAAGTTTCAGCATTATAAGATGAATCATCATTTACGTCATCGAGGTTTTTTGCGTTCTGTGCATATATGAAGACAAGTGAATCAATTTAACATTCAGTGAGTGATTCGTCAGTGTCTGTCACGCAATGGTGAGTGATGTTTTGTTAGTATTATGTCTGTAATGGCAGACATATCGTGTCGTAAAGTGTGAAAAAGACATGTTGTTCATGTTGATTAGAGCACGTGTGACAAAGGTTGGGTAGTCTGATTTTGAAACTCTATTGCATGAATATTGATGCGAGTTGTCAAAGCAAGACATGATCTACAGAGTGCAAAATGATATGAATGCGTTATAAGTGTCTATTCGTGTGGTGAATGAGTGACGTCGGATGATTTAGGGGTGGTATTGCAACATTTTCACACAAAAAAATCTCTCCAACATGCAACCACCAAAAATTAGGCATCAATTCCGGATGAACCTATCGATGTAGATAAAGCCGATGACAAAAACGATAAGCTTTTGCATACGTTATTTGGTGGTCAAATCAAGGCGATTAAATTTGATACAGACGAATTACTTGCCCCTAAAGATGGAATTTGGGTCACACCGGACGCTGGAAAAATGGCCGAGAAACACATATTTTATCATGTTACCACCCCAAATCCAAAGGAAGCACCGAAAAAAGCTGGAAGCAAAAATAGGGCGAGTCAATCACCAGGCACATCACCAAATACCAACCAAGTTGAACCTGGAAAAGAGGGGGAACATAAGGCCGGAAATTACAATGGTAGTCCATCAGATGTGGAACTTGATGATTTTGTCGACAAGTCAAATTTAAGTTTTAAGGAGAAAAAGGCAATGGCGGCAGCAAAACGGGCTGGTTCCAGTGGAAGATTGGATAGCAAAGAGAAATAACTATGTGTTTAGCACGATGTAAATATTTTTTACTGATGATGGGTTGGGATTCATCCATGTCGATAGACTGATCCATCAATTTTTTCAGCTTGGTGGGTATCATGTTGTTGCGTGCAATTTACAATGTTAGTTTGTTGAAAACAATAGTTATCATGTAGGTATATGTGTGGGGATAATGATTCACGATTATTGTATACGATGGCGATAATCAGTAGCAATTTCGTGTGGGAAGGGTCGTCTTTACACGAATTGTATCTATTGGGAAGGTTGTGTGAGGGTAGATGTGCAATTGTTTTATTAGTACGAGAGTTTTAAATTAATAATAGCAGACTAGCTAGCAGTCTGGTATTATCATCAGAATTTGCAGTATAAGGAGTGAGTCCTACGGGTTGTATGTTTCGGCTATATGTGTGTTTGAGCAAGTTGGAGGAGTGGATGATGAACATTCGACAGCGACAGTCAATGTAGTCTTCATAAGATAATTGCAGTAAATTTTTCCCGGCGACAGTCAAGTCAAGTAAGTTTTTTCGTGATTCTTATGTTTGTTTTTGTGTGGTAAGTATTATGTTGTTCCTGAGTAAAGAAATTTTGTATTATGTGATCATCATTGATCGTGTGAGACTTCAAAGATATGATGTCGTCGTTGATAGAAGCATTGGGTCATCATGTGTGTAGACGGACCGGTCCGGATCGTCGATATCGATTTATGATTGCATCATCTTCTTGGGAACAATCTATCAGCAGATTTGTTGCCGTCGTAAGAAGTGTATGTTGCGATGTATAGTAAGTTGATGAGGGTCGGGTCAGTGTCAGTCCTCAAATGATTGCGGTATTAATCCAACAACTCAAGGAGTTTCAGAGAATGAAAATGTGTCCGTGTAGGGTGTATGAGGACAGCCTCTCAGACCGCATGATCAATATTGAAAAAAATTTTCCGACGTGGGAAGGTTCATGCGTCATTGTATCGTCATCAAATTTGAGTATTAATCCAAAGATTTGCATCGTGAAAGAGACATCATTATATCCTGTCTGTTTTCTGATGTAAAGTAAGATTTTCTGTCGTGTCATCTGATTCAGCCATACACAGGCAATGTTTATATCTTTATTATCACTACAGAGACCAGATCAGATGACAATGTATCGTCGAGTGAAGAAGATTCGAATTGAGAGGCTATTAGGATGTTTAAGTATTTAGTAACTGGATGTCATTCAGTGAGTGGTTCAGAATGCGATAATTGCGTCGTCAGAATGAATGTTTTCCTCATGTATGAAAATGTCAGGTTTTGCATGTATGGTTTTTGTTAGTCTCTGATTGCCATCATGACACAAGATGCATTGATGTTTTTCAAGACACAAGACACACAGAAATTGAGGTCATGTGTGTCAGTCTTGGTTGTCGAGTTCGGTGATTATTTTTGGATTGACCGATGTCAGATGATTTGTCCTGAGAGACAGTTGTGGTCGTGATATATTTGTTATGTGTCTTGTCATCTCAGAGTGATGATCTTGATGGATGAGTAAGCATAAAGGCAACAGAGCATTGCAACGCAGAATAGAATTTCATCCCGTTGTTCCCGACAGTTTTAAATTCTTCATGTGAGTTCTATTTACGCATTCAATAACATTTGTTTAATTTTCGTTTTATGTGGTGGGGGAGTTTAAGGTATCGGTGAATGGCTAAGTATAATAATATTCATAAAGCTTTATGGTGCAAGATTCTTATAATATTGAGTTCGCTTTATGGTGCAAGATTCTTATACTGAGTTCTGTTATGGATCGGGACCGTAGTATAGATTGGTCCGTAGTATAGATTGGTCCGTAGCATAAGGGATCCGATTGCAGATCGTCAAGAATTCGTCTCTCGTGAGAATATCGTGAAAGTGTCATTCACGTTGTCTCTGGGAAAGATTCAGAACAGCAGCCGAAAAGATGCGGGTCCTTCAGAATTTCGGTTTCATCTCTGTGTTATGCCGGGCAACTGTGATATTGGTATGCATTGGTCGGATAGTGTACAACGATAAATATTGCGATTTCAAAAGTTTAGGTGGCAGCATTTCATTAGCAGCGCCGACATGGTTGATTTGTTTAGGAAAGTTGCAGCAGCAGCAGCAGCAACAGCGCGAGCATCATACAGATACTATTAAGGAATCCGACACGAGGACACGGTCCAGTAGGGATAGTACTACTCACGATCTTGTTGATGAGCCGTCCACGAAAAAATTAAATTCACATCACGATAGTGGTGATCATGGTCGTCATAGCGAAAAAGTATTTGTTATAAATCCCGAAGGGAATTTTCATCAAAATTTCGTTGACGAAAGCGGCAACAATTTTTACCACAATGATTTAACAACTTACGAGTTGGCTCAAAACATGAGCTCAGATCGTCACGATCGGCATAATTATAATCATACTGGAAAAAGAGATTATTACAGCGATCATCATAGTGGAAAAAGCTCGTTGCAAAAGCACGAGTTTGATCACACTACTAAATCGCTTCTTGGCGGAAAAGTTACTGGCAGTGATAATTTGAGCAAAGATTCGTCACAATCGAAGTTCGCCAACAGCAATGCGAATTTTTCTTATAGCTCAGAGGGGCGCTTTGACAGCAGCTTTTACAAATTGCTATCAGTATCAGGTCAGGATTATCTTACAAGTCTATTGGAAATGCAGATCGATCACGAAAGAGACCGTGGTGGCAGCAAATTCTATACCATACGTGAAGGTTTTCGAGGTAGTATGAGTGAATCTTCGACTCGTCATACCCTTAGCAGAAAAGATCATGATAGCATTAACTCACACAACAACAAGGAGGACACACCATCTACACGTCAACTTGTGACCACTACTAATACACGACAGCAGCAGCAGCAGCAGCAGCGACACAGAACCAACAAGGATGACAAAAGGCTCTTCCGCGTTTCTTCACAGCGTCTTAGTACTCGTGGAAAATTTATTGAAGCAATATTGAACGCTGGAAAAAGTATGAAGAAATGGATTTGGGGAAAAATCGTTGCTACGAAAAAGACCTTCGTTCTTGCAAAAACGAAACTCGTAAAAACTTTCAAGGATGTGCGTGTGGATTTTCGTGAAAAAGGATTTCGAAAAACGATGAAACAGTGGATTCCGCGACTCGCACGAGGAGCTCGGGATTTGATATTGCGAATGATAAACACAGGGATATTTGCATTTTTGATGAATGTTGGCCTCACAATTTGGGTGGCAAGCCATAAAAAATTTGGGATGGAAGCCTGCAAAGCGATGATGAGAAGTACTATGATTTGTCCTGATTTGCTAGGAAAGGTGACGTTGCCATTTTGGTGTTGTACTGCCATTTTTCTGATAGTGGGTGTAGTCATCGATCAGAGCATTGGTTGTGCGCAATGTGAGATAGCAAAATGGAGAGATTGGAATCATATAGATAGCCAAAATCCTTTTATCAGGCTGAAGGTATGTGGTCTTGAGGGGCAGAAGGCGGCTGCAGCGTCGTTAGACGCTTCCAAGACTTTGCAAAAGAAGGAGGATCGAAATGAATTATTACTGTGCGAGCATCATCTGAATTGGGACAGGGAAAATGCTGATCGTTGTGGTCCTCTCTTTCATAATAAAAGATGCAATGCGAAAATAGGACGTGAGAAGGCGGTGTATTGTCATTGGCAGGACGATTCACAACGAACGAGTGGTTGGTGTACCTCCAGAAAACGGTCCGAAGACGAGGACCATGGGCACGATGTTCCCACCGCAGCGGTCGACGTGTTTGATTATGAACCGAAATCCTGCTCTGTCAACAACGCAGAAGATTTAGGGCCTGATAGTTTTGAGGACGACACAGATTATGGTCCAGCGACCGATATTGATTTGTTGGCAGAGGGAGACTCTGACGATGAACAAAATGTGAATGATACATCGGGTGAAGAACATAGTATTGAATGCATTTCCGAGGTGATGAATGCCAATGCTAAGTGTAAAAAGTGCGCGATTTCTAAAGCAATTTCCATTTTTAAAGACCCTAAGAATGCCATTGGAGTCGATCGCGACGGAAATCCTGTTCGATTAGGAGACCAAGTAGAACTGTTGGATCTCGATAAGAGAGGGATAGTAGGAAAATTATACGATAAGATCCAATGGGCAGAGATGTCAACAAATTATTACGCAAACAGCAACGGTATCTTGGCCACTGTTGGTGATCCCACATCCATGACGGAAGGCTACAATTATGTGACCGGAAATTGGAAAGTCCGGTTGTATGATGGACGCAAACTTCGAAATGTAAAGTTGAAAAACATGCGAGTAGTCAAGAATTTAAAAGTGATCTTAAGGAAATACGACATCAATTCAGATGAGCAGACAATTGAGAATTTTGGCGGGTCTGTCGAAAGGGCGAAAGAGGCGTTGGAGTCGTTAAAGCAGAGCAATAGTACACTATTGTGGGAAGCGATTCCCTATAAAATGAGAGATCTGTCGCGCATAAAAAATGAGCACAGAGTAATTTTTGAAGCGCCGATGGAATCTGAGTCGTGGTTTTCAATCGACGACGAAGACTATCGTACAGAAATTCATCGTGGCAACTCCAATTTGATCAACAATGACATATTGCAGGAAGAAATGCTGCCGACGTCTGGTGAAGTTCCGTTTGATGGCAGTGGCTCCAGTCCAGATTCAACGGACGCCCTCGTTCATAATGGCGAAGTTACTGCGGTACAAGCTGGTCATGAGGCGGCTACATCATCTGAAAAAAAAGTCCAAAATGCAGTTGCTGACATGAAAACAGTTGCCCACGAGGCAAAAATAGCGGCCGCAGAAGCGCAAAACGCTGCGGCAGAAGCAGCGGCAGTGGTTGAAGGAGGTGCTGTTGGTGCCGAAGGTGATGCTGCCATGATGTCAACAGAGGAGTTGGAAGAAATGAAAGAAACAATAGTGGCAATGAAGAAAGAAGCGAAATTGTCGGAAGAGAATTATAGCCTGGCGTTAGAATTGTATGGTGATAAGATTGAGATCAAGAGAAGGGAATTGAAAGTGGATGAACGGAAGCAAAGATTGTCAGATCCGCAGTTGGAGCAAGATCCAAGTAAACTGACAGAGGTGTTTGATGCTTGGCTGAATTATCAGAATGCACTCGAGTCATTGAATGAATTTATTGATGAGGTTATGGTGGCGGAACAATTGAGTCCGAGGAAACCGGAGGAAACCGCTGCACCGCTGGTGCACAACGAGCCAATTGCTGACAGTGCGACTGCAGGAGGGGTAGAGGCAGTTGCGGATGTGAAAGCAGCTGCAGAACATGCAAAGAAGGCAGCTACAGTAGCGACAAACGCGGCGAAAGAAGCGGCGGCGGTGGTTGAAGGAGCTGCATTTGCCGATTTAACGACTGACGAGCTTCAAAGTGGCGATCAAGACCGTTTCGAAAGTATCAGTTTCACTGGTTGGGGTAGTTTTTTTTACAATAGAATGTCAATGAAGTACCCTGCAACTGCTGCTGCTATTGTTTCGAAAAGAAGCTCGGTGAATGTTGAAAGCGAGGATGGTCAACAATTATCCGCTACTGCCAATACAACTTTAAACGAGAGCTTCCAGGAAATAATAGAAAAATTTGGTGTTGGATTTCGGATTGTGGATGCGTCGAACCCAGAAATCATATTTTACGAACACGACGAGCTCCACGACAAGAAATATTGGGTGATGGATGAGCAAACAGGAGACAGTTTGGGACAACGGGCGATGGCCGACAACTTGGAGCTGCAAAGCCAAATCAACGATTTCGAAGATTCGGATCTTAGTCCAACAGTTCGATCCCCCCGCAAAGTCGCGGCACAATATTTAGCGCAATCTACATTAGCATGCATAGTTGGACAACTCGCGGGTCTATATTTATACATGGGTGTTTCGGCGATCCCTGTGCCCAGTATTTTGACGACAACAGCGGGGCAACAATCGACTTATTTCGAGCACTTGCGACAGTTGATGGACAAGTTCGCGGAAAAAAATCCGTTGGTGATAAGCATAGTCAAGAACAGTGCGAATCTAGTCGACCAGAGATTAGCGAATCTGCCGAGCAAAATGCTGAACAACTTTTCAAAAGTTGTTCAGAAAGCTGGGCAGAAAGTTGCTCAGAGAGCTGCACCAGTTCTTTTGAAGAAAACGCTGGGCAAGACATTTAGTACAGGACTGAAAGGGAGCGCAGCATCGAAGGCGGCAGCAGCGAAGGCTACTGGTAGACAAGTGAGATCAGACGAACAAAGGAAAATACGAAGAGAAGCGATGAAGCAACAAAAGGAACTACAAAGAAAAGCGCGATTGAGGCAACGGAAATTACGAGAAAAAATGATGAGAGTTAAACAGAACGATTACCATCAATACGCAGCCCAGTTTAAATCTAGTATTTCAACAAGAAACTGATGGACCTTAGTTTTGCTTCGAAAAAGATATTATGATAATTTATAAGCATTTTATAATACTGACGGCCCGCACGCCCCTGGCACAGGATGCGTCGTCTCAAATTGTTTTGCTTCATGAATTTTTTGGATTGGTGATCAAAGAAAGTCACAGCATCAAATTCTAAATTGTTTTTTATGGTTAATCGCAATAACATCGGCATCTTGCAGAACAATCACATCGGCATCTTGCCGAGCCATCGTTTCGGAATTTTGCCGAGCAATCACATCGAAATCGCATTGAGCATTCAACAAACCAATCAACACACACAACGTACTACCCAACGACCAAACCACAGCAGTAACTGGAGCAACTATTCTAACAGTAACGACAAGAACAACAATTTGCGTGACCCGAAAAACCTTAAATTCGTTATTAGCAGTAGCCTGCAGTCAAAAAATTAGACTAGTAACAGGAGCTTCTGAACTTGTTTTTGGCATTTGATTGCGGGATATGAATTATTTATTATGAGTCGATGATCGCGGTGATTCACGGACGGACCCCAAAATTAGCATCCCATACCGCATGTGTTTCAAAAGGAAGACTAGCGTCAGTCAATTTTCGAAGATGTGTTCAGGTAGTATTGATTGAGGAAATAATCTATTGAATGAAGTTGTTTTCCTTAAGAGAGAGAGAGAGAATCGAAACGGATTTACAAATCGTGGGCAAACATTAGAGCAGATGGGGCGACTTGATCGATTCTGTATTGAGTCATGAGTTTGATTTTGATTTCAAACACTGGATCACTGAATCTTCAAGAGATTTTCTTTTATATTTTCGAATCCACTGCACGAATGATCATAAAATTCGTTCGACAGCCGTCTTATTCATGTAGTGAAATAATTAGCATCGTAATCCCAGGTCGACAGTGGTGTAACAATTTGCACAGGCATACCAAAAGCAGCACATACTACACAGATTGATTCTGATTCGCTCAGTAGAAAATTTTTGACACTAGTAGGTGTTTTTAATAGGAGTTAAATGGTAAAATGTGTGAAGCGTTGCGTCTTTCAAATTCATTGACTATAGTGTGATGATCTTCAGGCAAGCCTGGTTAATCTGTGACAATTCTCCTTAACTACTCAAAATATCGTTTCTCTCGATTCTGGTTACATTATTTGTAATCTTGCGTATTATCATTTTCGTGTTGTAGTCTTGCATGTTTTGTTTTTCGAGATTCTGAAAGATTCATTCGGTGGTCCAATGTTTCGTGAATTTTCCGTGAGCAGATTGATTATATAAATTTCGTTTGTGAGCATCCGTCAATGTCTCCAGGTTAGGAATTGTCGATTCCATCGCGATATGACTCGATCTACAATTTAAGTGCAAGAGGCTTGCAATGAAATCCATGGGTAGTTTGGAATTTGATAGCAGTGGCACGACCAGTAGCCGCGTCGTGGAAGCCGTTGGCACAGGTAGTCCGTCTCAACAGCGTCATGATTTTGTTGTTCCATTTGACGATTTGACGGCGCTTAGGAACGATGATCACGCGGCGAAGAAGCCGTCATCAACATCATCATCGTCATCTTCATCATCTTCTTCTTCATCATCATCATCGTCCTCCGCCTCGTCACAGCAATTCAATTTTGAGGATATTTCTATCAATTGGCTCCAGATTTCAAAAGAGGCGTTTGAAACACATCGGAAACTGGAATTGTGTAACAAAAATTTACCATTAAAAGAAAGAAAAAGTCGAATTGAAGCAAAAAATCAAATAATGAAGGAATGGCATGTGATGAGTCGTGACGATAAGTTGGGGTATTTGAAATTGATTTCAGATGATGTGAAAATGGAACTATTGAAAAAACAGAATATGCGAAAAAATCATTGTTTGAAGATAACAGAAACAATGGAAAATGAAGTTGTTGAGAATATCAAAATGGTAGGAGCCGGGAAAATAAAAGAGAAAAAGCTCGGAGAGGGACCCGAACTACTTACCAGGGAGTCTGAGAAGAAAGACAAGAGTAGCAAGATAAAAAAATTCGACGCGGTGGCACTTCCAGCACCGATTTTCGCGCAGAAACGAAGTGATCGAGAAGTTATCAAGCCAGCAGAGTTTGTAAAGAAGGCTAGAGTTCTACATGCTGAAAATAGTATTCATAAAAATACGCTTGGTGGAGCATTGTCGATTGAAGAGGCCAAAGAAAGACAAATGAGACCAGTTTTGAGTTATGATAAGATAATTGGTGGTGGTGGTGGTGTTTATCACGACAGTAATTCGGATGATGATGCCGATAGCATAAATATTCGGAAGAACGCGTCTTTTGCTGGGAGATGTGGTCCTGGAACTGCTGGTGACAATTATGGCGACTTGGCAGTAGACGGTATGCAGTTAGTAATCGAGAACACCGAAGAAACACGGTCACATAAACAGATATTCAAGAACGAGCTGCAAAAACAAATCTCCTTGCAAAAGTTGAAAAAGCTTTGACGGTTTGACTGAGAAGAAAGTCCAATTAGATTATAAAAAATAACAAGCATGATGAACCGTTGTGCATATTTCTGAGCGGGGATGACCGTGTTGATTGGTAGAATGTTTAATGTTGATTGACGTGTTCGTCGGTAATATGTTCAGTTTTGTTCTGTTTTTTTTTTTCAATGATATGCGGTAGACTAATAGTAATCCATTGCCGCCCCGCAGGATAATTTTTCAACCTATTTAGTATTCGATGGATCGGAGTGGTGGTTTGCCGTCAGATTATGAACCGCCCGCGAGATAATTTTTCAACGGGCCTTGGATAACGCGACTCACGACAACCTCGAGACGACCGCGTTTCCTTGGCCAAGAATCGGAGCTGTCAATACCCGACACGGCAGGTCACGTTTTTGTTTCAATAGATGGGCATTATTCGATAGTGGAATTCGTTTACTAGGATGATACAAGTGTCGAGAGGGGTTTTTAGTCAGGCCTAAACACGATGTGATGGAAGAATTTGAACATTCTCAGATTGTCTCTTGAGTAATTCATAGAGAGAGGAAATCATGATGGATTTTTTCAGTTCTCATTGTCTAGTGGTGGTTGTTGTGAGTATCATGTAATGATAGGATCCAATTCGATGACATGGTTATTATATTGTGAAATAGGTGAATGAATCGTTGTTCAGTTCGTTTTTCGAATGTAATGTAAGGTTATTTATGTCATTGTTGGTGAAGTTCGTTATGAGCAGTAACAATTTTAATAAGTTTTGAGATATAGTCTTGTCTTCATGCAAATGAGTTTGATCAAAATGAGGCGATACTATAATATTCCTCTATTTGCGGCCATGTGCATTGTAATTCCGACGACAATCTTGTTCAAATCGTCAACAATCGTCGTTGCAGATTCAGAAGAAATTCATCAAAATGAATCCTCCGAGCAGCAGTTCTCGATGTCCAGCGGCGATATTGTTGTGGGAGATAATGATTCCCAAACTGATGATTCAGAGCCTGAACCTCTTTTTTTGACACCTTTCAACACTGAAGATTATGATTGTTGGTCAAAAACTGATCCGATAAATTGGGAATCTTTTCGACGGGAATTTTATGACACAATTAAAGATGATCCGCCACCCAAATGGAAATTTTCGGATGAGTTTTTTTCGAATTGGTCAAAAGTGTTAATGCATTTTCCTGATAGCGTTACCGAATGTCCAATTGGAGCTATCACAAGTTCCATTCTCGCAGCATCTTATGAGTCGTTGAAATTTGATGCACCACAAGATTCATTGAAATTTCCGACCTATTTTCTGAAAACTCCAGCGGAACAGATAATCACACGTGATTTGCAACAACTATCACAAAATTTTGAGTGGCGGATCTTAGTTGGGACAGAATGGCCTGTTTGGCGAATTTTGTGCGAAATGAAATTTGAACATCCCAACGAAAGGAATGCAAGATGTAATGAGCTTTTTGTAAGTGGTTATCCGGGTGAATTCGTGTTGAAGACCATTCAAAAAAGTGTTCGTTTAGCAGAAAATAAGGGCTTGCAAGCGGCGATGTTTTTAAAGGAATTGGATCCAATGATTTATGGTATGATGAAAGACCCACGGGAATTTGCAAGCGTGTTCATACCCAATTGTCCATCCGGAGCAATGTCAATTGCAGTAGTTTCCTGTGTTCTCGCATTAATGGCACAACCCATGCTATTCGAAAAATTTGGTAGTATTGCAAAATGGATTTTGACCGATCAAGTAGATGCTTTGGTTTCCAAGGAATCAACAGATTGGAAGTTGTTCTGTTTGTTGCATGCATTAGGAACCTTTCGATTGAGGCATTTTGATCTTCAATTCAAGATGGACGAGTTATATTTGCCTCAGTTGCGAGCTATAGGACAGGGGAACAATAATCATGATATAGTGGGGTTACATGTGGATGGTAAGAGAGAAGTAGAAGATTCACGTAGTATTAGAAGAAGTGACTCGTCGGATCAGGATCAGCAGTTATTAAATAGTGATCATTATCATGCTAGCAAATCATCTGATGACGAAAAAACTATGGAGCTGAAAACTACTTACAAAAACAGAAAATATCTTACAAAAACAGCGGAACAGTTTGATGCAGAGAAATTCGACTCGCCTAATGTACTAAGGGCTTTGGAAAGAGGATGTACTGAAATAAACCCCGAACTCAGTAAATGGTTGTTGGACGAGTTGTTTCCGTTGTACGGTGTGTTTCGTCGTGGCGCGGCCAAAAGTAGTGCAAGTACATTCAATGGACGAAAAAAACCGGTTGTGTATCTAAGTGCAGTGGGTGGAAAAATGATGGCAAACTATATCGACGGATTTGCGAAACGGTTTTTCGAACTCCAATTACAGGGTCTCATTATTGCTTGTCTGGACCAAGTGGCTTATGACAAGTGTTTAGTGGCTTTTAAAAAAATAAGTCAGATTTCGTCGAAATCGGCAAAGTTTTTGTGTCTGAATTCGCAACAAGGACATGTTATCTACAACAAACATCGTTGGATTCCTATTTTATTATCAGCGCATATTGATGTCCTGTGGCTGGATTTCGATATTTATTTACTCAAGGATCCGGTTGAGCATATTCGTGCGATAAGACAAATTCCAACAAGGGAAATTTCTCCTGTAGATCCAGGTAATTTTACATTAAGAACGATGTTGACGGTGCCAAACAACTATCATGATCATCAATATGATCACAATCATGATCATGATCATGATCATATTAATAACTCGCATAGCTCGCATGTTCAGAATCGAACAATAGCTGCAACCGATACAGTACAACAACTTGAACTTGAACCTGAAGAACAACATCCAGTAGATTTATTTGTGACTGAGCATTATGATGCATTGTGTTTGAATTCAGGAGTTTTTTATGCTGTCGCCAATTCAAAAACGTTGAATTTCTTCTTGGAATTCTTGCGATGGCAATATTTAAATATTTTTGCTGATAATCAAAACGGTTTCGATGCTTTTCTACAACATTCTTGTGTAGACTCCTACATTCCTTCAAAAACAGAACTCTTAAACATTAAATACGGTCTCTTAGATGTTGAGTCAAAATTTACATGTGGTGAAGGTTGGAGTGGTCCAAATATGGAGGATCCCATTTTGTTACATTTTTGGACGAGTGATTTTGATCATAAAAATAAGAGGAAGGATGGATCACCGATAAACATGAGAAAAGATGATTATTTTCAATTATGTTTTCCTCCGGAGGAATTATCGGATCATGGCGAATCTGATCATATCAATGAAGATATAAAAAGTGGTAGTATAGTTGGGGAAGAAAATACCTTCAAAAACAAAAATCGAAACGATACAGAAATTTACAGTCTAATGGAAGATTTACGATATCCACGAATACCATGGTATGAGTTGGAACGATGTGCCGTAATTACAACTGGCATTAATGAATTGATTGAAGCAAAGAATCCAGGTGCTGACACTACAGGAATGAAACCTGATCACAAAGGGTTTGAACTAGAACGACGGAGAATCGTTGCTGAAATGGAGAGGCAAAAAAAAGACCAGAATTCAGCTGCTGCTGACAATGATGTTACACCAATACTCACAGAAGGTGAGTCTCACACCAGTACTAGGCTGCGTCAACACGAGTCCTGTGAACAATATTGTCAACGCACTAGTACTAGTTCGAGTAGTAATGGAAGTTGTTCCAAAAATGCAAGGATAACTTTAAGAGAGCAGCTCTCTGATCCTTGGATAAAAGTCATCCGAGAGATTCAAAATCATGATTTTTTTGGAGAAGGTTACATGAAAAAATTTGACAATGACAACAATTTGAAGAACTGTAGTTTGAATAATTTGAATGTGGGGGGGCAGGTGAAAGAACTAATCATGAACGTTTTACAATCTAGTGATCGAGAGCTGCATGAAGAAGTGAGATATAGATTAGAAACTTGACGAAAAAGTTTCTGGACATATGTTGCGTTCAGTCA
>Ga0099797_100402_pt1:22500-27926 | contig 27926 bp, 26 predicted proteins | sample Uncmet_Sort48C_1_FD_89871 | JGI IMG/M metagenome (GOLD analysis project Ga0099797, IMG submission 89871) | Marine eukaryotic communities from CALCOFI LINE 67, Pacific Ocean - C012_Sort48C_1 | ecosystem: Environmental > Aquatic > Marine > Oceanic | place: Pacific Ocean: Monterey Bay... | reverse complement strand
TGGCATCGTAAACTGTGATAAGAAGGTCCATGGTCTGCAGGGCCCAGGCCTGGCAACCAGGAAGCTGGAGGCTACTGGAGGTCGGAGGCCACTGGATTGTTGACGTCTCACACGGTCGAGCTTTATGGAGCTCGGCGGATATTAACGAATACTAAGGCAATGAAAAAGTTACGAAAATTTGATAGCCCAAATGTGTCGGATGCAATCCTTAGTGTCATTTTGGTGTCCTATTGATATCAATGAAAAAGTTTGGCCTGGAATCCGGGGGGATAATTTTGCGAGGGGGTTTATGTTTCCGATGGGGGTTAAGTGCATTCATATCCATAGTAATTATTGCTCAAGATTATGCCGAAATCCATTACTTAGCAGCCCTGCATTGGTATATATAGTTGGTATCATGGGTGATCGCGCGGTTGATGCTGTCAAGGAAGCTGAGACACTGAAGGCAGCAGGTAATCATGACTTCACTGAAGGTAGATATAAAGCTGCAATTGATTCTTATTGCAAAGCAGTTAGTCTCTTCAACGAACATGCACTGCGTGGGCAAACCATTGGAAACTGGACCTCCTGTATACAAATGGGGGGGAATGGGTCTATGCGAATTTGATGGGAAAGTGAAAAAGTGAAATCCAAGTGAACATATTGTGGCGCAAATTAAGGTTGATGGAGCTTTTATAATTTATGTGTTGGTGTTTGTTGTGCTCTCACATTGTTAAAAAATGTGCCCTTTCACTTGATTCTCGCTTGTATTCGGAATCTGCCAGATTCTTTGCTTCCAAGCAGCCGACTTCTATTGGGGGCGATATGCCGTTGATGGGTTGTCGGGGCTGCACTGGTGGATAGCCTTTCAGATCCCCTTCCCCTTGCATTGGACCGGGTGTTTCACTCTCGGTGGCTGGTTGCCGGGTGTCTCACTCCCGCTGGCTGGATGGCGTTGCTGGATGTGGAAACGACTAGGCTGCTCTGTTGCCGTATTAAAAACCCTTTGCTAAACACTGGCCGCACGTGCCGACGAAACCGTCTTCATCTTTCTGTTTATGATTTGTATTCGAAATCAGTCAAATTTGGAGCTCAAAAGCAGCTGACTGTGTATTCGGTTGCATCTGCCGCCGGCTGATGGCCTTCCAGACCACCTTCCGTTTTCATTGGACCGGGTTTTTCACTCTCGCTGGCAAGATGCCGGGGCTGTGCTGCCCTTGTTCAGGTTGTGCCTTGCCGCCTGCACGATCCGATGGGGTTGGGGTTCCCGCCCCCCCCCCCCCCCCCCCCCCAAATGGACCAGCGGCGGATGGCCTAATCAAAATTGTGCTGAGCTTCGCTCCTTCCGCCGCGGCTGGATGGAATTGCTTGCGTGTGAAAATAAACTGTGCAATTAAACAGCACGACGCAGCGTCGAATCAAGGTGTTGTCTTTCCCCCCTTTGCAAACAGTTCTCCGAAGTTGTTACCTAGGACAGAGCAGTCATCATACCTAACACAGGATAGGTGATGCAGGATACCATAAAACAGAATCCCAAAAAAGAAGCCATCAGTTCAGCTACAAATATTTGTTTCCAAAAAGGCACCAGAGAAGCCACACAAGGACAGGGTACCCATTTCTCGCTAATGGAATCCTTGGGAGCACCGCTTTTTCCGCCAACCCTAAGCCAGGGAAGCAAAGACGCGCAAAGATGTGCAAAGACGCGCAAAGCAAAGACGCGCAAAGCAAAGCAAAGCGAAGCGAAGCGAAGCGAAGCGAAGCAAAGCAAAGCAAAGCACAGCACAGCAAAGCAAAACAAAGACGTGCGAAGCAAAGCAAAGCAAAACAAAAACGTGCAACGCAAAGCAAAACAAAGACGCACAAAGCAAAGCAAAGCAAAGAAAAACAAAGAAAAGCAAAGCAAAGACGCGCAAAGCAAAGCGAAGCAAATCAGAGCAACACAAATATGCGCACAAACGCGCAAAGACGCGCAAAGCAAAGCAAAGCGAAGCGAAGCGAAGCGAAGAGAAGCGAAGAGAAGCGAAGCGAAGCGATGCAAAGCAAAGCAAAGACACGCAAAGCAAAGCAAAGACGCGCAAAGCAAAGCAGAGCAAAGCAAAGCAAAGCGAAGCAAAGCGAAGCAAAGCGAAGAAAAGCGAAGCAAAGGAAAGCACAGCACAGCAAAGCAAAGCAAAGTCGCGCAAAGCAAAGCAAAGCAAAGCAAAGCAAAGACGCGCAAAGCAAAGCAAAGCAAAGCAAAGACGCGCAAAGCAAAGCAAAGCAAAGCAAAGAAAGGCAAAGACACACAAAGCAAAGCAAAGATACGCAAAGCAAATCAAAGCAAAGCAAAACAAAGACGCGCAAAGCAAAGCAAAGCAAAGACGCGCAAAGTAAAGCAGAGCAAAGCAAAGCGAAGCAAAGCACAGCAAAGCAAAGCAAAGAAAAGCAAAGCAAAGGCGCGCAAAGCAAAGCAAAGCAAAGGAAAGGAAAGCAAAGGAAAGCAAAGCAACACATAGATGCGCCAAAACGCGCAAAGACAGCGAAGCGAAGCGAAGCGAAGCGATGCAAAGCAAAGCAAAGACGCGCAAAGCAAAGCAAAGACGCGCAAAGCAAAGCAGAGCAAAGCAAAGCAGAACAAAGCTTTATAATTCAGCCCCAAAATCGTTTTCCCCCAAAACATTCAGAAAACCTTCACAATGCACCCAAAATCATAAAAAAAACGAACAAGGCATCAAGAAAACCTCAAAAATTGCATTTTTGCACTTCGGTCACGCCTGTCTTGAATTATTCCAAAAATTCCACATATGTCAAAACACCAAAAAATAGTGAAATGGAGCCCAAAGTGGTGCCCAAAAGAGGCTCCCAAAATGAAGAAACCCAATAAAAAAGAGCCAAAAGTACAGATCCTTTTTCTATTCTATTTTTGAAAGCTTCGCAAAGCAAAATCTCGCAGCAATTTGACTGCCAGGGGGCGTGACAATGCGAATTCTATACGGTAAATACCGGTGCTTTCGTCGCATCTCCTTTTGCGCATTCCTCGCTCAAAGACGTCCCAAAATCCAAAAACAACGCCTCTTCGGCAGCACTTTGGCACCAAAATCCACTTCAATACCTCCTCAAACCAACATCAAAAGTCTGTAAAAGTTCATAGCTCTTTTTTACTTTGTTTTGGCATCAAAATGACTCCTGAAACCTCGGGTCGCTGGCACAGGGGCGAGACCTCTGGAGCGCTGGTAAAACCACCACTTTTGATTAAAAGTGTCAAAAACACATAGCGGGAGCGCATTTTCCATAATTGCTCAAACCACGGCCGTTGGAGAAGGGATTTAGGGATGCTGCTGCGCTGCGCAGCATTGCATTGCACAGAATTGCTCTTTTTTTCTTTTTCTATCTTATTCTATCATGGCTCATACTGATCTGACACGCCGTGGTCGGCAGGGCTGAGCCCTGCTGCGGCGCTTTTACAGGCTGCCGTCTCTGCGGCCGACCTCCACAACTCGATGATACGATGGATCCATGACAGGATGTGCCAGACACCAGGCGGACACATTGCAGCCTTGAGGCTCAAATTGCACCCTGGAGGTTCAGATTGTAGCCTGGAGGCCCAGATTGTAGCCTGGAGGCTCAGATTGCAGCCTGGAGGCTCAGATTGCAGGGTGGAGGTCGGCGGATCGGCCTGCCATGGGACTTGACATTATCCCTGCGTTGCTTGGGCATACCTGATTTTTTTGTTCGACAAGGTTCCAACATATTTATTTGGACACCGAACTGACCGCCAAGGACGCTACATGCGCAAAACCAGTGGCAAATTCGATGTGTCCGCGACCTGAATGCAATGGAAGACATCCGGGACTAGGATTCGGTCCTAAATCAGGGAAACGAGTTCAAACTTTATTTCGCTTGCCCAAGCAATCCTGGGATATTCATGGATTCACCAATGTTTTTTTTTAGATCGTGTAAGCAATCCTGGGTTATAAACCATGCACCTGCCACACTCGATAGTGCGGCCAAGAAGATGCTCGTGACGTGTTTTTCGAACATGGCCCAGGCCTCCTTGAAACTTGGTGCCACGACCGCTGTGGATGAGCAGGCGTCTTTGAGACTTGGTTGCGGCACTGATCCGGATGTTCCATCTGCAAAGATGCATTTTGACAATGCATGCGTGGTAAAAATCCGTCTGTTGAGCATTGGCATATATATATATATATATATATATATTTGTATATAGGAAACAGGCGAACACATGCATATTCTATGTTTAAGTCAGAAATACACGAAGATATTACGATAATGATACGGATATTGATGGATTCCTATTTCGATTTTCGTATTTTTTTGAGTATGAATTCGAGGTGCGTGGGGGGGTGGCGGTGGGGCTGCCCCCCCCCCCTCCCGGGGACCAGGTTCCGTTTAAATATGACCGAAATAGAAAAAATACATACTCGTCAATATTCCGATTATTCTCGCATTATTTTTGTATTTTGAAGAAACTCTTTGTTGTTGCCCTCAATACATATCGATCACTACAATGCACGCGAGATGGCTGACAGCGCCTTGGCCTTGGAGCCAACAAACGTCAAGGCTAGATTTCGCCGTGGATGTGCCTTCGCACAGAAAGGGGAGTTGAGCCAGGCACGAGAGGATTTTGAGTGGACCATCCGGATGGAACCTGCCAATAGTGCGGCCAAGAGAGAATTGAAAATTATTTTGAAGCAGATAAAAAGTGAGAGGTGCTACATTTAATGTGCATCCCAATTGGACATGGAGCTTGAACAAAATACAAACAAACAAGTTTTCAGAATGGTATGTGCCTGGAGTGGAAAGCCTCAAGTGGTTCTGTGGGAATATGTTGCACAATACTAGAGCCTCCCAACTCCTATAAAATGGAAAATGAATAAAACTATATATTTTTAGGAGTTCTCTTTCTATATTTCCCTCATGAATCCCTTGAAGAGCTCCTACAGGCCTTGAGGCCCCACCTTGAAATTTGGTAGCGAGAGGGACAGTGCCCCTGCTGGGAAGCCATCTTTCGAGAAGGCCATGGTTGCCGCAGTCAAAGCTGGTTATTGTGAGGATGCGAGAAGTACAAAGGGTCTGGAGACTGCATGTCAAGCAAGTGGACAGTTGACAAGCATGTCACTGCCAATTGACAAGCAAGTGGAGCAGCATGTCGCCATGGCAGCGCAACTGAGGATAGGCAAAACCACCAGGCCGGGATACTATATGGGATTCATTATTTGTTTATGGTTGTTTGGCTTCATACTAGTATAGGTGTTCATACTGTGTTATATAATATTTCTATTTTATATAGTTTGTTTTGTTGCTTACGTACACAAATCAGCCTCTCTCCTGTGGGCCGCGTCCTCCGGGGGTTTAGAAATATTTTGTGGTTTATGTATTTAGTTGCTTTTCCGTTGATGTAGCTTGTCCATTTTTTCTTCCACCCAAGGCGGACGTCACTTCCTGTT
>Ga0099797_100402_pt1:0-17500 | contig 27926 bp, 26 predicted proteins | sample Uncmet_Sort48C_1_FD_89871 | JGI IMG/M metagenome (GOLD analysis project Ga0099797, IMG submission 89871) | Marine eukaryotic communities from CALCOFI LINE 67, Pacific Ocean - C012_Sort48C_1 | ecosystem: Environmental > Aquatic > Marine > Oceanic | place: Pacific Ocean: Monterey Bay... | reverse complement strand
TCACCTTCTTGGAAGGCCCGTATCTTCATTAAGCCATGTCTGGGTACACTTCAGCAAAGTCTTTTTGGATAGGGTGGGTATCAAACAAGTGGATAACCCCAGACTCACATCCTCACCGTCCAAGCCCTGACCCTGTACTGGTAAGCAGGAAACACTTTCCACATGTTATTGCATGGACAGCGACGGCACAGGCACACCAGGGTCCCCTTCTTCCGCAAGAGATTGAATTACATACATGTACATGTTTCTTAATATAATGTGAGTATTGGGCTTACACTAGTTCATAATTGCAGATTGCTTGCAAGATCCTAAAGTATGAGAGATCCGAGTAAGTTGTATTCTTCCAAATGTTTTGACAAATGCATAGCAAGCATTGTGCTTGAGGGTCCTTTGCCCCACTCCCCGCCACACTGCATTGCGGCCCTGTGCCAGGAAGTTTGGCGCTACCTCGGACCGAGCTGGGGAACTGGGTTGCGCACCACTTGTTGCTAAGCCTGTCAGGTCGGACCATCGAAACTGGACGTCCTATAATATAATTGGGCAAAAGACAATTCTACGATTTGTTTGTTTTTTCACAAATTGCAGTTTGCAACGAACACATAATGTGCAACAACATGAACTTGAATGATTGCATTGATTTACAGTGATTCTGCATGTGCATTGTGTTTGTTAAGGTTTCGTGACAATTCCGTGTTTCTATTCATTTTTATTCGGAACCGGCCCACGCCCTAGTTTCCAGTGGTGGCTGGCATTATAATGCTAAGCACACGTGTTGCAAGTGCTGCTGTAGCATATGGAATCTGGCGATGCTGAATAAGTGAAAAAACTTGACATCATGCCGTTAAGAACTCCCAAACATTGAGACGCAGTATTGCAACGCAAACCAGATTTTACTGTTCGTGACACACTTTTGGCACACACATGTCACACTTGTGCCGCACTTTGTTTTGTCCCATATGTGTTGCACTTTTGGACAAACCTGATTGCAAAGTTTTTGGGCAATGTCTGTTGATTCTTTTGGCACATCTGATTGCACATTTGTTGGGCCTTGTCTGCTGCAACAAGTGCGAGCTTCTTAATAAGCAGTACTCGCATCCAGCAAAACCATTCGATAATGAACAGTTTCGAAGTCCACTGGGGACACCATGTATATACACGACCACCGGGTTTGGGTTTAGAAAAAAGAGAAGGGCAGGTGTATACAATTTCTTGATGTATGTCCAAACTGCACATATACTTAGCAAAACATACAAGGATCGCCTTGGCGCGCCCCACAGGGGCGCCGCGCCCCCGTGGTGGTGTGTTTTTCTGTATATTTGAGCAGGTTTCACCGGGACATGGTGTAATGCACCATCCATTTTCTTATTTTTTTCTATGCCCAAACCTGGAGGTGGCCCCATCTATGTTACAGCATCATTCTGATGTTGAGCTCTTGGATCAGTACCATTGGGTCCAGGCCACAAGTCTATGCAACATGCTGCTAGTTTTACATACCTCTGATGGAAACGCGAAATTCGACACATGCACGCAGTTATGTGGCTGAAGCTTTAGCAAACATGATGCACCCGGAGCTCTCTCGGAGTTGTCCCCAACCACAGTTTGTCAGCTGTTCGTTTATTTGTTTGGTTGTTTGTTTGTTTGGTTGGTTGGTTGTTTGTTTGTTTGTTTGTTTGTTTGTTTGTTTGTTTGTTTGTTTGTTTGTTTGTTTGTTTGTTTGTGTGTTTGTTTGTTTATTTATTTGTTTGTTTGCAGATGTTTGAACCCCGAAGGGCGCGCTCCAAAGGTGAAACACGGATTTCTAATACAAGCAAGCAATTATTTGATATTATCTAGTTTGTAGGGATTCACATAAACAAACAGTATAAAACCAATCATAATAACAAATACAAAATTGCATGTTCAAGCCTATGCGGCCTGCCGCTAATTTGACACTTGCTTTGGCCGTTGTGAGCATGTGCGCAGTTGCATGTGCTGGTGCCTGTGCCTGTACGTTGTGCTGGCAGCAGACGGGCTCAGCAGGCATGCATGGGGCTCATTGTTGGAATTGCAGGCATGCCATGGCTTTGTTTTGCTGTTGGGAAGTCCCGTGACCCGGTCTTGCTCGGGTATACCTATTTGTTTTGTTTGCACAAGGTTTCAAGATATGAAGTCGGGCACGAAACTGACCACCAAGGACGATACAAGCGCAAAACAAAAATGGCAAACTCGATGTCTCTGCGACCTGTGTGAAATGGAAGACATCCCGGACCAGGATTCGGCCCCCAATCATGGAACCAACATGTTTAAACTTTATTTTGCTTGCTCAACCAACCCTGGGATAACGGGAACCTCGCGTCAGTAAAGGTGGGTCGTCAATAAAGTGAGCGTTAATAGATGGCGCCTCAGAGGAAGACGCCCGCCGCCCTCCCGTCGTTCGCGCACCGTTCGCCCGCCGGCCGCCCGCCGGCCGTCGCCGCTTGCTTGGGCTTGATGGGCCCAATGGGCCCCATGGACCCATCACAAACATCGAGGCTCCTCAGAGCCTTCAGGCATTAATACAGTTGGCTGACCACAATTCTAATCCAGAAAAAAGCTTCGCCTGTGCGCTAGTAAAGTGTAGTCCAAGAGCCGGTGCATGGGGGGTGGGGGCGGGCCTTGATTAACAGGAGGTCCCCGTTAAGCTGCCAGGGTGCTGTATTGGATCGGGGCTTGTATTTTGCATATGTATTTGAAGAACTCCTTTGCTTTCTATGAGCTTGTGACTTTCTGCAGGAGCGAAACCCAAGCTTCGATGGTGAGGAGCGACCTGGGCCCGGGTGTGCGCAAACATTAATGCCGCGTGACTTGTGAGCAGGGGGCGCCAATATTGGGCTGTTGATGTGTTGAAAAATAGTTGGTTTGAACGTATCCGTTGGTATGCTTTTGAAGGATTATTGTTAATTTTGTTAATCTCATAGTATAGAATTGACAAGATCTCGAACAATGACCTTGGGCACGAACCGGGCCGTCATAATTGCTACAGAGGCAAAACTAGTAGAAATGTGAGCGGTTTTCCGACCCGAGTTCATTGGAAACCATCGAGGACCCCAAGTGTGTCCACATCTGGGAGCAGCCCTGGGATATGTATATATGTGAGTGTCCGAAACAATCTGGCAGATCCTACGTAGTTCGGTCGAAAAAATATCAAACCATGAAACTGAATGGGCCCATGGGCCCATCGGGCCAAGGCCGGCCAGCCGGCCGGCCGCGGAGGCGCACGGCGGGCGGCCAGCGGCGGCCGGCCGGCTCTGCAACTCCATTTGGTGCCCTACATAATCGGTGCGATTTTGCAAACAAAACGAAACACAAGTGTTTCGGACGCTCACATATATATATATATATATATATATATATATATATATATTCAGACATATGCATGTGTCTACAACCAGTGATGGATCCTCTATATACCGTGGCTCGACTCTACCCGCATCCCTATATGTATTATGCTTTGTATGCCTTGGTGTATTTTTGGAGTTTCTTAAAGTGTAGGAATTTGTCTAGGGGATCCATTCCCTCAGGACGCGACCTCATGATGAACCGCTTCTCTGAAAGCGTGTTTGTACAGCCTCTGGAAACTCCGGGCTGGGGCCTGCTTGAGCAGCTGCATTACATCTAGGTTGTCCAGGAAGGTAGCGCGTTCATTAAAAAACAACCCGTTGCAGAGGCACTCCAGAAAGCTTCAACGGGTTCCCGCAAACTTCGGTGGCTTTCTGCAACCTCCAGTGGCTTTCCGCAAACGTTGCAAACGCCAACAGTTTCCTGCAATTTGTTCAATACGCTCCAGCGCTTCCCCACACACAAGCCTCGAGAACAAGACCTTGGAAGGCTTTTTTGGGGGTATATGACCAGGATTTTTAGGGGGTTTTGGTGTAGGTCTCTATGGCCCCCTAGCCAAATACTCTAACGCTGGAATTGAATGAGTAAGTGACCATATGCATGAGCCCTTGTGTCTATATGCAAGAAGGCTGGTCAACATACAAAACTAGCTTGAATCATTGATTAGTGTTCTTCACATAGATGATAATTTCGCTATGTGGTATAACAATTAAGGGAGCACATAGGAAGGATCGAGTCGAAGATTGATAAAGCAATTTATGTATGAGTTGAGCTGCATGTGTATGAGTCTGTGCGTAGGGCTTGGCATATGTGTGACATCTTCTGTTTCCAAGAATCGGTAGGTCATGTTATTTCGGCTTGCTCGAACTTTCGTTGCTGATGAGGAGAGACGGCGATGATCAAAATATGGATAGAATTGCTTCAACCACGAAAGATATTTCTTTCAAAGCGCCTGATTCCGGGAAAGCAGGGCACTCTCATGGACGATTTCGATGTTTTGTTCAAGTGCTAATTCTGTTATAGACTCGCCAGCAGCGAATCAGCTACAGCGGCCTTCCGCACAACTTCAGCGGCTTTCCGAATCGTCATGGTTCTCCACAAAATCCAACGACTTTCCGCAACACCTCTGGAAGTGTGTGTGTGTGTGTGTGTGTGTCCGCAGACCCCATATAACGTGCAGGCCTGCCAGAGAGAGATAGAGACAGATAGGAAGAGTAAGGAGGGGCGGGAAAGCGCGATGGATTGTGGTCGGGCGGGGGAAGCTCCCAGCCATCACATCACCCAGCATCTGTTCGTAGCCTCGGAGCAATCGGCCCCTAGAGTCGGCTGCACTATATACATAAAGAGTCAAATTTATGAAACGCATATGCAGGGGAACTCGACAACTGTATGAATTGTGCAACACATTCCAATGACCATGTGACACACATGTGATCCCAAGTACCACCCCACATCTGCAGCGCTTGACTGCTGTGTACTGCAGTGGGAATATGGTGTGTACCGGTAAGTCTGCCAAGGTGCCCCTAGTCAGCAAGTTGCGTCTGCAGCATGCGGGCTCTATAGGATTTATGCACCCTGGTTTGCACAGTGACGAATAACAACACATGTGATTCCATATGTGTGTAGGTGGACTTCGTAGTGAATTTCAACTTGTGTGCACTATATATATATATATATATATATATATATAATTATATATATATATATATATCCTTATATCCTTATATATATATATATATATATATATATATTCGGTAGATTGCCGTGCATGCTACAAGCCCAGTCAATATTATTCAGAAACATTTGTGAGGTTTTGAAGGGTACTTGTTGGGGCTGCTAAATTTCGTGCGGGGCCCTCGGATCAAATTTATATTTTTACATTTAATGAGCAAAGTACGTTATTTATTTAAATGGGCATGAGGTTACGGGACCATCACCATTGGATTCGTGCTGAAATTGATTGCATGAGCTAGGTGTCGATGTGCAAATTGCTTGAATTAGAGACCATCTTAAGCATATGACACAAGTTTATGTTACTGGGGTAGGGGACCACTTGCTTTGAGCTCAGTGTGCTGACCGGAATTGGGGCCAGATTTCAGGATTTTGCAATTTTCCTCATTCAATGTGGAAAATTATGATTTTCGGCCCGCACGAAATTTAACATTTGGGGCGGGCCCTTCAATGTTGGAAAAGAGAAGCAGTCATGCGGGATTTCTCGAAACATATGTCTGTTTCATTTTCTTCTCCGCAATAAGCACCTATCAAGGCATGGAAATAATTCTGAATTTAATTAAGGCCGTTTCTGGATAGTATTGATTGGGGTGGTAGCGTGCAGTTTGTTTAGTAATTGCCACATATCCTGTCAAACGACGTTCATTTTGTTGTTAATAATTGGCACACTCTTGGGCACCACATTTCCACAATCATAGCATCGCAGCTGACAGGAGATGGATTAAGCGCAAATTGGAAAAAATATGTACAGCACTCCCCATGAAACTAAACATGCAATCTATCTAACTCCTGCATGAACTGGCGGTGTGTATCCAGTGGAAACTTAAATTATCCCAGCCATCAGGCATGATGGAAGTACACCAACAATCAAATAGTATCAGATTTCATGTATTCCATTGGCCAATATTATTGTTTGGATTCATGTTCCGGTGTTTTGCCGTCCGCCCAACGGCCACCGTCTGCCGTCTGCCGTCTGCCGCCCGCCGTCCGCCCGCCCGGCGCCCGGCCGCCGGCTTGGTTCCATGGGCTCCATGGGCCCCATGAGGCTGTCGGCCCCACAGGGCCCATGGAACAACCATAATGGCCGGAACAATTATATAGGCCATTTGAGTACCCCGATATGTTGCCAGTATTGCTTAGCTCATTCTGTTCGACATTCTTGTTGGGGGACATGTTCCCTAAACGGTTTCCATGTCTGATTTCTGGACGCATAACTACAAAAAGATAGCACAGGAGTTCGAGACGAGTCCAATGGGACTAGTGACACAAATACAACAAAATAACACAGAAGTTCGAGACGAATCCAATGGGACTAGCACCGGTACCTAGAACCCAAATGTGCAGGACCAAACAGTTTGAACATTTTCATTGCCGTTTTAATTTTAGGGGATAGCATTGCAGTTGGCAGGAGATGAATCAGATTATTCGCTCGGACTCCATGTCGATCCTGGAGAACCCTTACATCCAGGCATGAGTGCATTACGATTGGCAGCAGCACTTGAATCATGAGCTGAGACAGGACGGTATTTGTCCTTGTTTAGAATGCTTTGGGGTTTAATGTGGGTTCATTTTAAAGGAATGCGGCCTATAAATGTAGGACAGTTAACAAGAACACGATTTCCGACTTCATGGAACACGCTTACATCCAGGCATGAGTGCGTTACGCTTGGCAGCAGCCTTTGAAAAATACTAGATGAAACCGGACATTTTTCGTCTAGTCAAACCGACATGAATGCAGGGTGTATATGTATATGGGTGGATTGTCAAGAATGCAATATCCGAGTGTTGCTTTGCAAAGATTTGTGTTATCTGGGAGTTGGAACGCTTCAGTATTTCGCAAAATACTCTCACAGCTTCTCTTCACTGATTCCACACCTGGCAGACTCACTTAAAACTGTATTTTGAAGCAGTTTTTCTGTCATTCCCAACCGCAGTGTCCCAAATTGGGCTTAGTACTACGAGATGTGAGTACTTCGAGCGTGAAGAAACATCTGAAAGTATGCATATCAATATAGATGGAAATTATATGGACACAAATGAGTCAACCTTCGCATTTATGACAGTACTTGGACAATATTATGAACATTATATCGAAATCATGAAGCATGCAGTTGCATCTCACTTTACATTCATTGCATATTCGGTTACTTCAAGATTGTAACAGTTGTCTGTTAACTCAAGATCTTAATAGTTTCAATGCCGCATGAAACTTGATACCCTAATTAGGTTCACATAGGAACCTAACGACTTCTTAATACAGTGTGCAATGTCTCCCAAACACCGGTATGCCGATGACTCCAGTCTTTTCGAAGCTACACATATGGGATCATACATTTCATAGATTCCAATCTAAACACAAAAAAACCTGTGGAATTGTGATCCGGAGCACGAGGCCCAAACAAATATCAACAACCAAGATGCCAACCACAGATGTAAACACTAATAATTTCAGAATGTTGGCGCATACTCAATCTTATACGCTCAACTCCACCACAAACTATTGGTGCTATGCATGCCCTCAGACTTTGGCTCCAACAGATTTTTGCTTTGTTCCTTGACGGTATATATATATATATGCGTGGCCGCCCCCGACAGACCCTCCCCCCCCCGGAGAAGGGTCAGGGGCTCCCCCGCCGCCCGCCCTGTGGCGGGGTGGGGTGGTGGGGTGGTGGGGTGATGGGGTGGGCTGAGGTGGGGCAAATGATGGGTACCATACCTTTGGGGGGGGGGGAGACTCTGGCGAGCGGCGAGCGGCCACGCATATATATATATATATATATATATATATATCTTTATTTATATATATATATATATATACACATGTTTTCAGCGGATTCTCGTATGTGTTCTCTAGTTTTGTCAAGTTTGGGTCATTGACTTGAGCTTCGTATAAACACATAGAAACATGTGACAACACCGTGAATTTATTGGGAACCTCCGGTATACTAAGGGGAAGTGCATGACCGACGCTTTCCACTTCATTGCTGCATCTTTTGCAAATCAAGGAGTTGCAAGGTGTCATTGCTCCCTGTATGTACATACATATATATTATTTAATGTACATTTATATATATATATATATATATATTCCGTGTTTTGTTATATAGATATACAAATACAAAAAAAAAATATATATATATATATACATATATAATGGCCAAAGGCTGGCCCAGGAAGTCATTACTCTGTTGTGATGCAAAAACGTTAGCAATTTCGACGTGGTCGCGAGCCGAATCCGATGGAAGACGTCCCGGACCAGGGATCGGCCAAAAGCATGGAAAATCAATTCTACTTTATTTTGCTTTCCCGGGCAATCCTGGGATGGTGAGATCACCAACCTCTTTTTTGTCTCTACTTTGATGAGTTTGCGACGCAGCAGATGGTCGTGCTCCGCACACATGCCATGCCTGACATTGCCGGCCTGACGCCTGGGCTGGAGCTAATGGTTCAGGGCGTCAGCCGTCCACACCTCGGATCGAGAAGTCGTGAAGCAGAGTGAAGTGGCGAAGCCGCAGGTTTGATACTGTTGACGGAAAAATTGAGAGGAAGATACAGGACTGTCCAGAGACCTATGTTTTTTTATTGTTGTTGACCCGCTTCCAGATCCCGCGACCAGTCCCAGTCGGTTCTTCTAAAAAATGCGCATCGTTCTAAAGTATTCATTCGTCCAGAGCTCCGATGTGGTATCCAAACTCGCCCTGGGACGACGTGCTTTTGATGCGTAAGAAGTGGGGAATTCGGCCGGCCACCAAATCTTCGCAAACCTAGAGTTCAATCGAAACGAAAAAGACGTGGAACGCTATTTGGAGCCGGGTACATCAGATAGCAGCCGATTTTTTTTTTCGTGGCGAACCATGAGTAAAGCTCCAGAACACCAAAGCGTTGCTTAATTAATTCCGTCAACCGTATCAGCTGCAGTTTCAATGCGTGGAAGTCGGCTTATTGTTCAAAGGCAGTTAATTGAGTTTAATTCAAATTTGGGTTAAATGCTATTTAGACTAAACCTCATTATGGGAGAATATCTAAGGAATATGCGAAGGATATGTTCTTATGCGATGTCAATAACATTCGAATATTTTTCCTTATATTCCTTATATATTCCTTCTGGAAGAGGGTTTTGTCTCAATATGGTGTAGTCCCCATTTTGAATAACCACCATTAGTGTTAAGCCTGGTGAGTGCATTCCAATTTTGTGGTTTATTAAGGAAAAATTGACCATTAATTGAAATACAATTGAACAATTTACAAGTAATTGAAAGCGAACGAAAACTAACTGATATTTAGTTGAATTACATATGTCCTCTAGCCATGCATCAATTGTTTTTTTAATTACCTTCCAACTGTTTCAAGTATTGACCTGTTGGATAATGTGTACACCTACACCCTCCAACACAATTTGCAGATATAAGAAATAAGTTTCTGGAGTAAGCTCTTGCGGTTCGATATTGACGGACCTTCTGGGCACGGCACTTCCGTGGCAGAAGCACCAAGCTTGGATTTCGAAGTTGCGCAAATGAACTCTCAGGCACACCTCGACCGGGTGCTCCAGTGGCGGCGGAGCTTGTGTAAGCGCCACTCATCCTTTGAGTTTCATTGCTAGCCCAAACAATACATTTATCAATTACTACATGTTGTATGCGTTTCCAGAGTTGTTGTTTTCTGTTAATATATACATATATACGTATCTATAATATTATGTGTTTTGATTCTTTCTTTCTTTCTTTTTCTCTCTCTCTCTATATATATATATATATATATTTCATTATATAATTGTTGTTTTTGCACAAACCAGACCCCCTCCTTCGGGGTGCACCTTCCTGGGGTTCAAAACTATGAAACAGGGTTCTCATTTTGTATTTGTACCGTATGTGACTAAGGGCCCCCAGGAAAACGAGGAAAACGAACCCAGGTGACTTGTATCTTTTCATTTTGTATTTTTACCGTATGTGACTAAGGGCCCCCATTCGCCAAAGAACGAGGTAAACTTGGAATATGTGGGCCCCCATGACAAACAAGGCTATGCCAACTCCATGCTCATATATTGTGCTGTTATATCCACACCACTGATAGGTTGCGGCTGAAGGCCGCGGCCCACTTGTTCTGGTCACTGCAGCAGAAAATTGGGCATGGTGTTGGCATGTCGTCGTTTGGGCTTGCACTCCAAATTATTTGAAAGAAGGGTTATGTAGCGAGCATACTCAATGTCGCAAGCCAAACAGCGACAAATAAATGGTTAGTTCAAAGCGAATACAGCTTATCGGTAGGATATGCTGCCCTCCAAATCAAAGCAATTCTGTTTTTCTTGGATCTACTACCATTATGTGTATTTTCTTTGATTGTTTTTGTGGGGAAGGATATCCTACCAACAAACTGTATTTGCTTTGAATCCATATTAGAATATATGCATATGGTGTTGGCATGTATTCGTTTGGCATTGGACTCCAAAGTAGTTGAAAGCAAGGTGATGTAGCGAACACATATTTCACAAGCCACACAGCGACACATACATGTTTCGAGTCATAGAGTATACACATAATTGCAATGCAAAGTCAACATATACAAACACAACCATCAATAGCATTTCACAAAAACCTAACATACCGTTGATGGACTTGATTAAGAAACACTTCTGGTTTCTGCAGCTTTCAATCGGTTCGCCACCAAAACGCTCTGTGGGCATTGAAATCCAATATAGCGATTATATGTTCGTGTTGAGTGCGTTTTTCGAAAATGTGTTCTCCCCGAAGGACTAGCAAACAAGTTCCCAAAGTGGTCAAACTCCTAACATGTTTGGATCATATCGATTGCGCAATGGTTCTACCCATTTCCATATTTAAATTCGATGCAAAAAACATCCCAAATGTATTTAAACACATCCCCGACATGTTTCGAAGAGCCCAGGGGTTGCAAAATAGGGTTGAAGGACCCGGGGCCGGAACAAAAGGGTTTAGGTGTTGCTTAATTATTTCCAGCACCAGTACATATGCAAAAACATACACAATAATTATACAAAACAAAGACAGTCCTGAAACGGCTCAGCTCTCGATGCACACACACAAGAAGTTGCAACATACAAGTCTTGTGTTGCTGGGTTGAGGTTTGAATATGTCTGGGCGAGGCCTCGCGAGGTATGTTTCACACAGCAATGAATCTTCGACCGTTTTTGTTGTGGTCGGACAGTGGCCTCCACAATCGAGGCCTTGAGGAACGGCACAGCTTCGGTGGACGACATTCCCATCATTAGGGTGGTGCGTCGCGAGGGTAAATTGCTGACCCTTGATCATCGCCGTTTGTATTCCTTTCAAAAGGCCTTGCCTGCCGATGCGCAAGTGCCCATGAGGCTACTTGTAGCTGATTGCCCTTTGTGACGCAGAACTTGCCACCTATATCGCGGGTCTCATCTTATATCCGTGTCGAGGAGGGCTGCCTTTCCAGTCCTAGCAATACATCCAGAAGTAAGTGTAGTGATCTTGCATTATCCTCACTGGTTGCCGAGCATGGACTTAAGAACTCCTGCGTGGACTTGCTCAAGTTGCCACGTGGGTCATCTTGTGGACAAGAGGCAGGAAGCCTCTTCTTGAGCAGTTCAGCCTCAACGCTAGGTATCTCAGTGCCTCCTCTGGACGAGGACATCTCAAGCCCTCGTAGCCCTCTTGCTGTCCGGCGCAGTGAAAGTGGGCCACTCCCTGCCCTGCCTCGTGTGCCGCTTTCTCGTCCAAGGGCTGAGCGCTTAGGCAGGCCTGTTATCAAACAACACCCGGACGGTGACTGGCTGAAAAACGATGTCCAGCGTAGGCTGAGTGCCCGCCAGTCACTTGTGAATTAGTTTTCAAGCAGCGTCCAAGTTTTTCTCAGTTGTGCATGATTTGGGTGAGAACACCACACACAAACTCCCAATACATTACACAACTCCCAGAGTAGCTGTTTTTTTTTTTGTTTCAAAATATGTGGCTAGGTCTTTTTTCCGTTTTGCTCAGACATGCTTACCTTTGCCATACCTTGCCAAGCGTTACGTAGCATTGCTTAGCTTTGCTTAGTTTTGCTTAGCTTTGTTCAGATTTGCTTAGCTTTTAGCTTTGCTTAGCTTCGCTTTGCTTTGTGTCGTGGTTAGTTTTTGCGTAGTTTTACAACGATTCTTATCACAGGTCGGCTTAGTTGATTTTTCCTTTGCGTTGGTTAGCAGCGACAAGTTCTGCTTGGCATTGCTCAGCATTGCTTGGGCATCGTACGGTCTTTGCTTAAGGTTAGCCCGATGTCACACATAACTGTTATAAACATGGGAAGCCTTTATAGGTGCCTTATAAGATTGGACCTATGTTAACTGGATGTTCTATATAGAAATGAAACGATAACATAGTAATATGTCCTGGACCCTCAACACCCTGAAGAGTTAAATTGTGACAAAACAGTTCAGGCAATTATTAATTGTCATGTTGATCCCTCAGTCAGTTCGCAGCAACCGGTGTTGTTGGTTTTGCGGTCCGTGTCTTTCAAGTTTGTTTAAGGGTGTCCTTGTAGTCATGTGTGTGTTGATACACTTTTCCAAAGGTGTGTGGCTGTGTGAGTTTGCGTGTTTATTTGGCATGCCGATATTTCTGCTTAGGGGCTGGGAGCGGTGCCAAAGTACTGCATTCGCAGGCATTAAAAAAACGGCGGGACGAGCTGTTGCTGAGCACTGAGGGCTGGACGGGTGCTGTGGGGACTTCGCTACCTGTGCATGTACGTACATTGTGATGGGGGATCTGGAGAGAAGAGACCTCCTATTCAATTAGAACTAAGGCGGACCTGTGGAAACTTTACTTCCTTTATACCAATGGGGAAAAGCTCAATTATTCACGAGTCTCTTTTTCACAATGAAGGAGTGATGGCGTGACACACACGCGTGAAAACATGTGACAACATATTGGCAAACACAATGGTTTCCCATTTTGTTGCTAATTGAATGGTGTTTCTAGGTAGAAGCAGATTCAGTAGTCGGCTAGTGTTGGGTGGCAGCAGATGGAACACACATTCAGTGCACAAATTTCACAGGCTTGTTGCTTTCCATGTGTTTGCAGCGTTGACAATATCGTTGTCTCGTCGCTAGTTGGTGGCCGAGGTCGACCAATGTCTTCGTTTCCATACGGGGTGTGGCATTGAACATTTATGAATGGGCAGTTGCGTTCCATGACAACTAGATGGTCCAATTTAATATTCAGCAGTGGTTGCAACATGCAACTTCGAGAAAGTAGATCACTCTCAGACCGTGCAACATCTCCCGAATTCGCTTGTAATGTCATGTCAAGTATTAGGGAATGCAAAGTTGCGACATCTTTTAAGAACAGTTATCTATGCGCTGGTCCGGTTGCAAAACAATGCCTAGCCACCGACATCTGTGAGTGCTGCATGTAGTTGTGAAACACGCACGACAAACGTGTTGCAGGCTTCAAGGATTTGGTCATATCTAATCGAGACAGTGCGCTCTGGAAGCTCACACTTCTGGAGTTCACAATGTGGTGCGAGGGTGTGGTGAACATGTTTGTATTTGCTGAGACGGTTTTGACTCAATTGATAAGGTGCAGACGATGTCTCCACACTCGAGTTTAATGCCCGGCATAACTAAGCAATGGATGCCACATTCAAAGTGATGGAGAAGGGCGACAACCCGCAAACATGCAACCACGCAATAGGGGAATTCTTTCTCTCTCTCTATTATATTTGTATATATATATGTGTATATATATATATATATATTTGAGTTTATACACTAATTCATAGCATGTTTTTATGATTGATCAATCATCAAACATATCTAAGGATCAGAGATTGGTTCATAGCATGTTTCATGACTAATCAGTAATACAAATAACATAAATTATGATTCGACAATCATAAAAATGTTTTTTCGATGATCGATCAATCATCACACATGCTATGAACTAGCCTGTGCGTCTTGTATTTTATGGTTGAACCCTCATAAGATGCATGCTATGAATCAGTCTGTGTGTTGTTATGATTGACCAGTCATACAAGAAAACATAATCACTACTGCGTGCTATGAACTAGTCTTGGTTCCTTATACATACATCTTTCTCAAATAGCGCATATTATCTACATCATTGATCCACAGAGCATTCATTTGCAATTGGACGGGCCTCAACGAATTAGAATTCAAACGAATTAGAAAGGCTCATTGTGGGGGTTCCGGGTCCGACAAAAAATGGAGGTGAAATTTGGCACCCAAGCGACAAATTTCGCCGACTTAGCGGCGCCCCCAAGGTCGCCATTGGGGGGGTCTGGGGAGCGAAGCCCCTACAGCTTGTTGCGGGGGTTTGGGGGGAGCCAGCCCCCCCCAAATGCGACGAATTCGAAATGAGAGGAATTAGAAATGAGCCGAATCAGAAATGTATGTCGAATTTGTAGGTATGGTGTCCAGGGCAGTTTATGCAAGTTCCTCATTAGCTGCCGCGCAAGTTACTAGGACCCCCAGTTCTGCCTCCATCGCGTCTCGCCTAGCCACACGCAAGGTGACCCCCCAATTGCCGGGATGCTGTATTTGCTTGCTTTGTTTGGAACGTAGCCGTGGGCGTGCTTGCACAGATCTTCTGTATTTTTTAAATTCCGGACCTACGAACCCCAGACCCCAGACTCGTTTTTTGAAGCGTTTTAAGCGTTCCTGGACAATTTGGTGGTGTTTATGTATTCGCTTCGGAATTGTGCACATAAAACAAGTCTTCATTGTGGAAATGTTGATTATGGAGTCAGTTCGTGCCCGTTTTTGTCAAAAGTACAATTCCAGCATTTCTATCTGCCTCCAGACCCTTAACAAAACAAATTTTTTTTTCAGCTTGGAAAGCTCACCCACGTAGCCGATAGGGTTTAACACTAATGGGATTTAATCCAAATGGGGGTTGAACCCTATTTAGATGACTATCAAGTTGCCTGCGGCCTTCCCGCCACCTTGCAGTTCACTGTGGACCGGTCGTTAACATGTAGGTGGGTTTAGGGGGACTTGTGGGTAGCTTTAGGAGTGGTTTGATGTAAGAATGAGCCCAAGGAGGTAGCCCAGAGACCCCCAAGGAACGCAAAAGATGCACGAGGGAACCCCCAAAGTCCATCAATGAATCCCACGGAGGCCAGAAGGCGATTCTGGTGAGAAAATGTCGGGTCGTTGGCCGCCCCTTTTTTGAACATCGACACGGCTCTGCAGCGATATCGGTGTTGCCACGTTCGGTGAAAGTCATGCAAGCCGCCCCGGCACTGCTCGAGACCGCCCGGCACATGGGGTCCCTGTCCCTTAATTAAGAATTTGTAAACTGCAGAGTGCAGAGCATTATAGACACTCACTTGGTGCCTGGCGGCACGGTGGCGTATTAAGGATGAATATATAAGGAGACGGAGAAGGCATTTATTCTAATGCGATGGACAGAACAGGGGGCCGCGGCCTGCGGTCACGGCCCCCTATGGTGTCAATAAGATGATAGATTGCTGCTCATATTCATTATATCTTCTCCCTAATGGGGTTTAATCTAAATGGGGTTTAGTCACCATTTGGATTGAACCCCATTAGTGTTAAACCCTATAAGCTACTTTCCAATTTGGGCTGCAGTTTCAATGCAATGGAAGTGGGCATATTGGGGTTAATAGGAAATAATTGACAACTCAGTGAAATACATAATTGATGAGCTGACAATCAATTCAAAACTACTTGACAGATTCTTGAAAATAGTTGGAAATTTATTGAATTAGGACCGATTGTCGTACGTCAATTCTTTGTCAATTAGTAAACCTCTCCTTGTCACTTATTCAACTTTCGCTCACATCTACAGCTTCCATCTTAATTTGACCCCACCCCTCAGGACTATCCCATATAAAATGGTATTTAGTTGGTTTTGGGCTGCCAAACAGGTACGCTATACAAATTGTGTTCGAATGGTCACATCCTCTCCGGAAGGGTATGCCATGAGCATGCTTTACAAATCTTGTTCGAATCGTTTTCAAATGGTGTTTTACATGGCATACCCTTCGGAGAGGCTGCCACCATGTAAATTCAATTTTATAGCATATTTTGTTGGGTGGCCGGAGACAATTTAAATACCATTTTCTCAAGATTGGCAATGTGATGATTGTAGGGGGACATTGCAAGCATACATGGTTGTGGCTAAGTCCCGTGCGCCAACGAATAAGGATACAGTTGGAATATTTGGGCCTCCAAGGCCAAACAAGGACATGCGTTCACCATACCCATACTGTTGTCCTAATAACTTAGGCTACACATCATAGGAAATATATAGATGAGAATCCTATAAGACACCTTTCAACAACCACTACCAAAGTGTTGAATATGATTCTGTACCAATCCCGAAATGGGAATACATTAATTATAAAATTCTTGTAATAAAAACTGTAATTCTCAAAAGTTGTCCATAAGTCAAACTTGTCCTGGGACAGCTCGCTTTGGATTAATAAAAATAAGATTTCGCCCGTCCACCAAATTTTCGCAAATGCAGAATTCCAGTCGGAACGAAAACATATGTGCATTGTCACCAGGAGACGGGTACACCGAATATCAGCCCGAGATAATTTTTATGGACCCCTTTGGCGAGCAAAAGCCTCTTGATGTAAACCTTTTGTAAAGCTTCAACATATCTCAGGTGTTGCCTAATTAATTGGGTCAACGGTATGTTCTCATGCGATGGACAGATCACGGGCGGCGGCCTCCGGCATGGCTTAGGCATGTCCTGGATTAGCCTTGGAGGCCCACATCGCAGGGGGATCCGATTGAATTGCAAGCTTGTGTCTGCTTTTAGTTCTTTCGTTCTTCTGCCGCAGTTTCACTGTAGTTCGAGTTGGGAATATCAAGGCTAATAGGGGACCATCCCAAATCGTTGACGCGCACAGTTGAACATCTCGAAATACGTTAAAAGTGTATAAACCATTTGAAACATAAGTGACGCACATATGACACGTACATGACACCATTTGTGGTGGTGTATTGTGAGTATGAGTTGTTTCATTAACGGACACGTGTCAGTTGCGTTTCAATCATTCTTATCTGTGTAGATTTCGTTAAAACTCACAGCTTCAATTACACTGCACAACTTCAAAGTTTATTCTTGTGAAAACATTAAATATGGCAACACCTTGAGCTTTCGGGAGCGGTTCCCCATCCCAGGAACGATGTTTCGTTTGTCGTGTCTTTTTGTTCCATGATATCGAACAGATGCCGACCGTTCAGATGGTGCGCCCAATTATTCAAACACAACGACTTATTCAAAACAAATACAATGTAGATGCAACTGAACAGATTTATAAGTCGAACACCATACACACATCACACCTCTTTTGTCTCGAAGCAAAAACCTGCGGGAACGACCTCGACCATGGGGGCTGAATTATATGTAAAACCCGGTGGACATGGGATATGAATGGC
>Ga0099797_100401_pt1 | contig 27979 bp, 14 predicted proteins | sample Uncmet_Sort48C_1_FD_89871 | JGI IMG/M metagenome (GOLD analysis project Ga0099797, IMG submission 89871) | Marine eukaryotic communities from CALCOFI LINE 67, Pacific Ocean - C012_Sort48C_1 | ecosystem: Environmental > Aquatic > Marine > Oceanic | place: Pacific Ocean: Monterey Bay | collected... | reverse complement strand
TAGCATGTGATTATGCTACTTGTCACCACAGCGTCACACTCTGTTAAAATTATTGTTATATTATCTATGGAAATAGATTAAGTGTTTGTCGTTTAGTTCGAAGTTATGTGCCTCACATTGGGGTCATGTTATTATATTTAGTAGTACATTAATATAGTATATTATTCTATCGTATATAGATTCAGGTCCGGAAAATTCAGCAAGATATTGCAGCTTCGTGTGTTGATAATATAGAATTGATGATTTTTTTTCTGTGAGCTTGAACCGAATACTTTCCGTCAACGAATCTTCCCTAAGGCTATATTGATTTTTAAGTCGTGTTCTTGAGACTTGCCTAATGGGCCTGGCGAAACTCAATTCTTATTGATTTCCAATCCGAAAACGAGTGAGGTTAAATCGTCATTGATATTCTGCAGGAGAGACCAGAATCATTCACCATGAAAAAGAAAAGTCCCTATTTAAGTTCTACTAATATACAATGTCGGACTTTTTGAACTTTTACTTAACAAGTCTAGCCTGCTTCATTTCCACTTCCAGCTACTACGATCATTCATCAAACCCAGTTTAACCAAACCCAATTTTTTAACTTTAAGTTTTTTACTACTTAGTACTAACTTACTATTAAATTTAAAAAAAACAATGTGACATCATGGGCGCTTCCACCAGTCATTTGGACAATAAACTTGTCCAACGCGAAGCCGTGCTCCGGGGGGCCTACGTAAGAGAGCGGTCTTTCATCGACCGGATGGACGCAAAAACCACCGTGCCCCACATCATGCTTGAATTACGTTCACCCGGCTTCATAGAGATTTAGGGGAAAAACATTGGTAATATTTATGAGAAATTAGAACAATGGCTCGTGAAATACTTTGCAGAGAAAACGATGGGGTCTGGGGGATCAGCGTCTGATGGCACTACTACTAAGCTCACCGTCCAACAGCTAACCGAAGACTTGGTTTACAAATCCTACATACCCAAGGGTGGAAGTATCATGTGTCCCAACGAAGCTTGCTGCAAACTCCGTATAGGAGAGTTGAAAGAATGGAATAAGATGTGTGATGTTGCGTATGTGGTTTTGCCGTTAAATGATATAAATCCCGACGGTAATAGTAATACTAAAACAGTGAAACAAAGTGACTTTAAAGAGGACTTGAATGCGCCGTGGTATAAACCCAAGCAGTTGACGTACAAAAAATTGGGTCAACCAGCGGCTACATTCTTTCTCCAAACTTAGGATCTAGAGTGTAATATGGGGCGAATAACGATGGATTTGATTCATTTTATGTGTCATGAATGTGGGTGGACATTCCAGCTGTGTGATGGTGCGAATCTCGGCGTAATGGGACAGATACGCGAGCAACAGATCAAGTTCAAAGCGCCGCACCCACTGAATCTGATAGCCCCCCATTTGATGATTCAACTGCGGCAAATCGGGTCCGTTGAGGTCCTTGGTGCGAATACGAACGGGATCTACGCGAAATTGACAGCGTTTTTCACCTCCAGTGTCTGGAGTAGTACTAGTAGTACTAGTAGTGGTACTACTACAGCGCCAATGAAGCAAATGATCCCGGATCGACGGTTTTCGGATCTGAAGTTTGTAGGAGAAGGCGTGTTTAAGAGTCGAGGAACCCAGGGTGAGAATAACATGGGGCAAAAAACCATGCAGGTGGTGGACTTCATGGTGAAGGGCTGTGGCTGGACGGTGATCACATGTAATGGGGGTAATTGCGGGGTAGATGGGACAAATAGAGAACAACAATTGGTGTTTAGATACGATGAACATTGTCAAGTAGGTAAAAAAGACTCGGAGGGGAGTCACGAAGTGAATAGAGATGACATGATAGCGTTTGACGGTAAAGCCCATGGAGAGGAGCATATGATGGTGGAATTGAGGACATGTGGACATATAGAGATTAACGGGTTAGATTTTGCGACCGCTGATATAGCACCGGCTTTGGATCAATTTTTAAAGAGTAAGTGGGGTTGTTTCGAGATGGTTTTGGGTGGAGAAGGGGGGGATGAGAAGTATTGTGACAAAACCTATGCAACTCAACCGAATTTTTTTCTCAGAGATGAACGAAATATGGCGAATAATTTGGGGAAATTAACAATGCAATTGGCTGAGTTTTATCAATCTGTAGGTTGGAAATTATTGTTATGTAATGGTGGTAGTGTCGGTCAACCCGGTCATGCTAACACAGATATTAGGGAACAACAGATCAAGTTCTGTAGAGGGAAAAAAGATCAAATGGACAGCATAGTGAATCAACCCTTATTGATGATTGAATTAAGAATTGTTCCAGTCTCGTTAGCCCCGAACAAGGGAGAAATCCCCGAACCACTTTACGAAGGCTATGTCACTGTGAATGGGAAAGACACAAACAATGTTTACGCTAAGATCAGAAGTTTTATAGTGCAGACTCTTGAATTAGATCTAAGCACAGGTGGTGGGGTTCCACCACCGTCCTGGATGTATTGCGACCTTCAAATGAAGGTGAAGGGGTTGAGGATGAAGGATATTTGCACGAATCCCCGAGGTGGGCATGACGGATATTTCAACGGGGAAACGAATCTAGGTAAATGGACGATGAGGTTGTGTGATTATTTAGTGGATCAGGTGAACGAATGGGACCTGATTGTGTGCAATAGTGATAATTTGGATAAGATCTTCGACAAAATAGTGTATGACAAGAAGAGCGGGAAAAGAAATGTCGATAAAATAAATGCGACTGTGAGGGAGACACAAATAGTGTTCAGACACAGGAGGAATGCGGGGCGAGCAGTGTTTATGGGAGGGAGTGATGGGTCGGGGTTACCTCTGAACCGACCGCCTCACAATGCTATTCCTGTGCCTGTGTATTGGAGTCCGGAGTGTAAGGAAGGGAGGGAATATCATAAGATAGTGGTTGGCACTTCTGAAGAAAAAATTTGGCTGCAACAGATACTTGATGAGACATTTAAGAACGTTAAAACAAGGGATAGAGCGGGGGGTCAGAAAATCGCAGATAGATATGAGGTTCAGATGGTATTGAGGAGTGAACACCCAGCGTTATGGGATAAATTTAGTGTTAGGGGAGAGACAGTTAGAGAGTTATGTAAGAATCAAATGCAATTTTTATCTGGTGGGGAAATAGGGGAGGAAACGGGGACATTTGTGCGTCCCAAAACTATGCGGGTGGAAGAAGCGAAAAAGAATTGCGCTGGGAAGGATTTCGACGCAACAAATATGAATTATTTACTACATGGAACGCATCCCACGATGGCGGTGTCGATTTTGGGAAAGAGTTTTAGTATTGATACTGCGGGGAAATCGGCTGGAACGATGTTTGGACCAGGGATATACTTGGCTGAATCCTCCACCAAGGCCGACGAGTACGCCAGACACGACGAAGGAGGCGAGTACGAAGGTCTTTACGCAATGTTGGTCTGCCGAGCCCATTTAGGAAGGTCTTATGTTACCGAGAAATCCGGTGATTTTCGTCAACCAGTTCTCTCCGAAAACTTTGACCACGTTCTAGGTGATAGAGAGAAAGCAGTTGGGACGTTTCGGGAATTCGTTTTCTTCCATGAAGGCAGTATATATCCTGAATACGCGCTGTTCTATAAAAGAACGTTTGGCGGCGATGTGATGAAACCAACACCAGCAACAGCTGCTGCAGTGACACCAGTGACACCACAACCTCCGGTTACGACGCAAGTCCAACCCATAGTCATACCAGCGGCTCAGGCGACGATTGTGGCACCAGTGGCAGTGCCTCCGGCCGCAACCGTACCTGATCCAAATGCAACAACAACGCCGGATCCAACAACAGCAGTTAATCAGAATCTGCCGAATGTACCAGTAAATAACGCTAGTAGCGCGACTGTTTGGATTAATAATGATCCCGCGGGCCCTGCAGTTAGTAGTACACCTAGTGCAGGTGCTACTGCTGGGAAGACAGGTACCTCGCATTCGTCGTCGTCGAGCAACAAGTCTTCGAACCAGAGCTAGAAGAAGGGGAGTAAGTATGATATAGTGTGAAGAAATCTGAAAAATCAAACGTACATTATTATAAATTTTTATCTTAGAGTATAATAGTAAGTTGATCCAATAGTAACAGTATTAGGGCACAGTGATTGGAATTAAAATTTTCAAGGGTGAATTTGAAGACTTCACGATGCTTTATGTCGAAAAATTGAAAAGGTCAATTCCACCATGGAGAATCAATGTTCAAGCCTTTAAGAATCATGAATGCCAGTAACACCAAATCCGTTGTAGTACACAATGACATCGTTTTGAACTATGAATTGCCGTTCTCTGTGAATTTTCATCTTGTTTTTCATTTATGCTAATATTTGAGTTTTTTCCGCAAGTGGTTATTAAAAAACTCCGCAAGCGGTTAAAAAATTCCGCAAGCGGTTAAAAAATTCCGCAAGTGGTAGTTTTTTCATAAAAAAAATAACAAAAAACTAAATTATAAAAAAACTAGTCCACTCCGTTTCAAATGTGAAGGAAAAAATTTCAGCTTCACTCTTGAGTAAATATTTCGGTAAGACTCAGAAACTAAGCTCATGAAATCGTTTAAATTATACGTTTTTAGCACCAGTGAGAGAATCAAATTATTCAAGTACGTTATCTTATGTTTAACTGTATTATCTCGTTGATACAAAGCAAATTCTCACAGCCTGGCAAGTCTAACACCGATTTTCTATTTCATTATCCCGACAGCTTCAGCGTAGTACCTTCTTTATAACTATTTTAACATAAACACCATAGATAAAAGTACAGTTAAACATTTAAATAGAATAATATCAAGCGAGTCAATTAATTAAAATGTCAATGATTTTAAAATTGAATTTAAACCGTGATCGGTACATTTAAATATTAAGTAAAGTTAAAGACTTCAGATTCAGAAACATGAATAAGATAATTCCTTTCAACATTTTCACCAGTGTAGTAATCTATGGCCAGAGTAGTACTAGTAGTACCAATCCCCGTCCATCAACCCCCTCCCAATTAACCGAGCTCTGCAAGGTCCACTTGAATCTCGCAAATCCTGAACTCGGAGTCTTTCCCCAAGAAGCGATCGCCATCTAAAACGCTCGCCAAATCAGCGTAATGTATTAAAATCAATGGGGCAGTTCTTCACACATAGCTGCGTTTGACACTCCAAATAGTCTAAATACTAATAAGTATAACTTCCTGGCCCAGAAAAACAGCCAGTTTTTCGTCTGCGAAACCCAGTTTCCTTCCCTCGACGGCGGGGGGAATCGAGTCTGGACCATCAATTACGTGGTGCTTCCGCAAGCGTGTCTGAACAACTACGACGTGGAATGACTTGGAACACCTGGGTTGTAGGAGGAATATTGGGGCAATATTAAGCTAGGTAATTATTGTAAAAACCCGTTGTGTGATAACGATTGTAAACAAGCGGTGAGCACAGGGAGTCCCGATTGTTTGTGCAATGAGTGTAATCATGGAGGGAGAGACGTGCAGAAAATCTGTGTGATAGGATGTAAGTCGGCGCCAACCGAGTCCGACAATATTAATAAGATGTGTATAATTGACAAGACTGTCGGAGGAGTTGCAGAACCCCCCAGTTATGAGAGTGAGCTCGTCCCATCTACTGAATTCGCGGATGCGAAGGAAAGTGATCTAGGACAGGCTGCGGAGGGGAAAACATTTTATGTAAGAACGTCGTCGGAAGAAAAGGAAATTTGTAGACAATGGGAATTGAATTGGTCGTAAAACAATGGAGGTCGGGAGTATAGTTGGGAAATCCCCACGACAAGCACAACAAGTACGACAGGAGGAGCGGAATCTGGGTCGGGTAAAGTACAGCCTGAAAATTTAATATACTAAGTTACGACTAGTACTTCTACTACTACTTCTACCACAACAAGGAAGTTCAATACGACTCTTGGTGGGCTTCCTTGTAGTCCGCCAGAGAATATAGAGGAGATACTAACAAAAACATTTTCAGATATCTCTTCGCCTTATTATGCGGTGGCAGAGCCGTTGAAGGTAACGGGAAACCTTGGCTTGAGTTATAACCGTTACTCCACTTTCAATGAAGCGTGGGAAGAATGTGCGTTGAATAGTGCGTGCGGCTACATCGTCGTGCGGAACAGAACACTTATTGAAAAAGGGAATAACTACCGAGACGACAAATTAATCGGCTGGGCGCATGAATTCGAGTTGAGTCACGCCTCAAATACGGAGTTAACGGAGAGCTATTCCAAAGGGGATTGAAACTATGATTTGAACCGATGAAGTTACAATGAGGAAGGGCACAAAACTATAAGATTCAATTGCCCAAAGATTCCCAACTGGCTTACTAGTAAAGATACAGTTACTGATGCCGAGCTTGCCATAGTGTAGGATAATTCACTCCTCTTTCAGATGAGTCACGTCAGATTCAAAGCATATGTAACTGACAAAGTCCCCGAGGATCCCGCCTACTACGCCTCCATCTATACTTGTTACAATAGTTATTCTTGTCACGATAAAGTCGGTAAGGCAGATCTTTACGCCACTCGGACCAATCCACCCTACAAATTCGATCGAAGACCCCAACTGGCATACCAGCGGACAGACGCCGACTTTTTCAAAATCGTCCGAGATCCCAAAGGCGGTGACTTCTATTACATATTGTTGGAGGAACCATCTAGTATTGTAACTTCGTCAAGTAACCACGGGCCTCAGTTCCATAATGCCTATTTGGGTGTGGGGGCGAACGCAGAGGCGGCGGGGAGAATCGGCTTCGCTATTGCTGATGGGGTTTGGCGGGGGAGACAGATGTAATTGGATAGTTTAAATGATGGAACAGCATCAGATTCGACTAATAGTAAGAAATTTGGTATCTTCACCGATATAACCCAATTACAATGGAGGATTCAACCCGCAGGTAGGTACGGATGTACAATTCACCCAGTGTTTACGAAATTTGTTTGGAATGAGGGGGCAAAAGAGGTTTAGGAAGCAGATAGTAGTTTAACGTGGTATTTGACGCGACAGATGGATTAATTTGATGATGATTATTACTTTGCTCTAAAAGGGGAATCCGCTACTTCGTCGACAAAAGATCATGATCATATTTGGAGGATCACAGGTGGATTTGATCCCTGTTACGGCACAGAAGTTAGTCAGTATTTAACCAACCCACTGCCTGTTGACGGTTTGAATCCGGCTTATCTTCTACCTGAAGATTCAGCACCCAGATCTGCAAAAAACTGTCCTGTCCCAACTTTGACCAGCTCAAATGAGGTGAACAGACTGAAAACCTATGGGAGTTTGGAATGTTGCGTTGAAACTAGTACTACTTCTTGCTCCAGCTAGATTTCCAAATGCGTGGAAACCGGCGACAATAAGGGGGATATGGGTTATGCCACACTAACAATGGCGTGGGAGGCTTGCAGACGCAATAGCAAATGCGGATACGTGATTTAGAATGATAGATTAACAGGCGATGGGTGGTGGCGGCTCCGGTCCCAAGACTCATATGTTGAAAGAGACTGGAGCGACAAAGATGGCCCTAGTCGGTACGATTCTTGGAAGAAAACGACGGTGTACAGTTTCAACTGCGGGTATCGGGGCTGTCCGGCACCATCTACTCCTACTCAAAACTAACACGCGACAGAAAAAAACATGTTTACGAACAATGGATGTGGACGCTCAGATCATGAATGCAACGTGGGTAGAACACGATGGTGGGATGATAAATACGGTTGTACGGACTGCGCCGACGGGTCTAGCATCCCGAATTCGGGACCATATAGGACTTTTGAGGACGCGTGGTACGCCTGTGGGGGGTATCCGGACTGCGGTGCGGTGTGGTATGACGGGTATAATACCTTTCCAGATGCGTTTGGTGGGACTACAAATAGGTATAACTACTATTTTATTGGAAGGGCAAATGACCCGACTGGGTATCAAACAAGTACCAGCTACGTGTGGTATTATATGAGACAGTGTCGTGAGAGCGGTTGGACCGGGAGCTGGGTGAACAAAACACTGATTAATTCTACATCATCTGAGAGGCTTCTTGGAGAAGAAGTACTAGTAGTAGAGTTTAATACTACACCTGACACTGTTACTATTAGTGTTACAGAGGAATCTAGACCAGGTCCAACATCTGATGAATCTTCAAACAAGAGAGTTCTAGATGTAGAGGAACAGGAGTTACAGCTTCAATTTCGAGAAATCTTGAAGGACCGCGCCGTCGCTGCGAAAACGCCAGTACAACGACAGGCTCAGAGTCGCACACACTGGGCTGTTGTCAAGTCAGAGTCTTCTGAATTGTTGGGATTTGAATCTAGTAAACAACAAAGACAGGTTACTAGTAGGGTTTTAACTCGTTATTTCACACCATTGACTGATTACCACTTCTCCGTCCTCACGTTTTCCCTGGATTTATCCTATTCCCCAGACGAATTTGTATGTCGGCTCAATGAGAATCCTAGTTTTTTGGACGAATTTGCGCAACGTTATTGCGAACTGCTTTGGGGCGGGCGAAGAACGGCCTACAATATGCCCGTGAATCTGCACTGTGAAGTTTCTATCTCGGGATTTAGAATAGGATTTCAACCGTTGTCAGCTCCAACTACCAGATCTATATCCTGTGATCGTACATCTACTACTGGCGCAAGAAATCTAGGAAACTATATTATGCTTCCTATCAAAGTCGGACTCAAGGATATGAGTCACCTATCTGAATCTGAGAGTCAGTCATCGATTCTGACAACCGCAGACGAAATCAAACAGAAGATCGACAACTTCTACCATGTCTGTAATAACGCATTGAAATATTTATTCCAAGCACTCGTGAGCTTCTACCAAAACGATATTGCGGGGTCATTCAAGAGCGATTATAGTAGTACTACTACTACTAGTAGCCTTAGGAATCGTCTACTTAGTCTTAGAAATGATCTTACTATTAGAAATCTTCAGTCTGACTCCAATGTGGGCGCAGTGGTCGGTCAGGAACGCAGACCACCCGGTCCAGAATCGAACGCAGTATATTCTGAAAGTCTGAGTACTTCTTCATCAGCAAGTCAGAGTGGGACAAATTTTGCAAGTAGTACTGGTAGTTCCGGATCAGATTCTGATGCTGTCATATTCATCATTATTATCATACTTGTTCCCGTCCTGTTCTGCTGCTGTATTTTTATTTGTCTCTTTAAAAAGGAGCAAGCAGAAGTGGATGATGATGGAATGAACAACAATCATAATGATCCCTCTGGTCCCGGTTACATCGACCCCACAACCAATCTTTTCGTCCCTGGGAACGCTCCATTAACTCTCACGCCGTCGCAGAATATCAACAATCTATTCGTGCAACAAGAACTGCAACCAGTGTACTCGGGGTATGACCCGGAAACGCACTTGTTTGTGCATCCCCATGTGGAGAAAAGACTTACAGCAAGACATTCTAAACAAATAATTGAGATGGCTGAAAGAGAACTGTCATTGAGACGGTCACAGCTGCAACAACTGGAAGAAGAAGAAGAACAGGGGGTATATGAAGAGACTTACGGAGTAGACTTAGTGCCGGGATATGTAACCGAGCCTGGTTTTAACGGCGGAGACCCGGCTGCGTATAACGATACTAATTGAACTTGAAAGTACTACCGCCTGTGGACACGAAATATCAACTTTCACTTTGCTGCAAGTAGGACTCCTCCCCCTCTCTTTTTTTCAAAACAAATTTTTATCTCTCTTTTTTGGGGACACGAAATATCAACTTCGACACAAGATGATAGCAATTGAGATTTTAACCAAATAAAGAAGGGGGAAGGGACACATGTCGCAGCACAAAAAGCGACGTTGATATTTAGTGTCCACTACCGGTAGTAATCTTATATGATTAGATTAGACTTATATGATTATACAAAGCGGCTACGGCTGTATAACTAATTTCATGATGTAGTACTAGATAATACAGAATTTATATACATTTAAATACTTGTTGATTATGGAATTGTTAATGTTATATTTCCGCGATTCAGTGTCGATAAAATTTAACAGTATTACTATGCGTACAATATCTGCATGTTGCGGTAATCAGGCTAAAATATTATTGTTTGTTGTTCTCAGACAAAAGTTCTACAGCGCGAAATTTCCCAATGTCATAAAGAATAAACTAGTCCGTCGAAAAATCCTAAATGTGTGAATTCAAAATTTCTATTGTGTTTTAGGGCTTAAGAGGAATTTGAATTAGTCATACTTAGAATTCAAGTGTCTAAATAGATTTTCCAGGTTTTTCTAAATTTAGAGATTGGGCTTAACTCAACGCCAGCTAAATAATTTCAAAATTTTGCTTGTAAATACTAAACCAATTACCATCAGATTCATGAAGATGATTATGAAGAGTTTTATGTACAGTACTATTCCTAAGCATCTTACTGCCATAATTATTTTCCTAATTTTTTCGAACAATTTTTTTGTCAATGTTAGTGGTAAATTCCAACCCAGTGGCCAACTCAGTAACTTGAGTCTCCCGATAGCCAGCAAACAAAGTAACTTGAGTCTCCCGATAGCCAGCAAAAAAAACCTAGTGAGTCTCCCAATAGCCAGCAAACAAAATCTGAGTCTCCCAATAGGCTCCAGGAAACGAGTAGATTCTGATGAAGCTACTGGTACAAAGTCTAGTGCAAGTAGAACTTCTGATGAAATTTCAACAGCATTTTGTTCTGAATCCCGAGGAGGATTTTCAGAATTTAGTCTCAGTCATGGTGATATGACTGCGTCTGCTACAAAGTCTACTACATATACAACAGTAACGCCTAATATGAATATCATGCTACCAGATCATGATGGACCACCACTGCAGCTGCGTCTGCCCTTGCCACCAAGAACTGGTAGTAGTAGTACTACTACTCGTAAATTTTGTGAAGAATCTATGGACAAGTTTAAAGATTTAGGTGAATCTCCTTCCACCGAGGCAGAGCGGAGCCCTTCTGATGATGACGATGAAGATGTGGATACTACTACTAGACCTTTTATCGCTGACTCGGATTCAATGTCAAGCAGATTTTTTCTTAAATTCCATGATGAAGTATCTGAATCAGAGAGAATTTCATCTGACAAACTGTTTAATTATAGAATTGGGGGTACTACTACTAGCTCCGTCAGTGAAGATGAATTTGATCAAATTTTACCGTCTGAACAGCATGAAACTAATGTTGTCAAGTCTAAAAGTCCTAAATTTACAGGACGAGAAAGTATTAAATCTGAACTTAGTATTCCTGCTATAATTAGCAAGACTTCTACAACCACTAAAACTGACCACATTGATACTACTGTAACAAGTTCGGCCCAGACCGTTACATCAGTCTCAGAAGAATCCGAAGGTTCTGAAGATGAATCTAAGTCTTCTTCTAATCTGTTTCCGCCCTCAACCTCGCACTTCTATGTCCTCTCGCAGTACGATCCAAAGGACATCCGCGACCTTCTCACAGAAGGATTTGCCTCCAGATACGGTTGTGGCGATTTTGCCAAAACCGCAGCAGATCTGGATCGAATCATGGCAATATCTTCTTCTGAGGATAATATTGGTTCAAAACTTAAAGAAGGTTCTGGTCCAACCGGACTCTCCACTACGGTTCAATGGGCAACCAGTGTTAAACCTACTAGTAGAGTTACTGGTAGTACTGAGTCTGATTCAGATAATGATTCTGACTCAGATAATGAATTTTCTGACTCAGAAGATGCTTCTCAGGAGTTAATCACTCCCCTCTATTACGATCGTCCGTCCCATCGTTCTACTCGGCCTTATATGACCACTGGGATCATTCTCAATCATCTCACCACCGCTAAAACGGGCCTGCAATTCCCTTGCGCGGTTTACGAGGCCGGAAACACGCAAGGCAAGTTTCTGAACTGCAGAATGAGAAAAGGTACTGGCAGTATTTTTCCTTCTAAATACTTTGAAGCTGGGAAGACGGGTATGATCAAAAACTATCGGTCCCAGGGGGTTGAATTTCACACAAACGTGGCCAAATGGGATTCGAAACTGAAACGGAACTTTAGACATGGGTCAGTGGAGAGATTCGCGAGAAATTTGTGGTATAGGAAAGGATTAATATTAAAGTCTAGATCTAGTAAGAGACAAGAGTCCTCTAATACATTGAGTATGAGTAACTTTAGTTTCTTCGGATCAATGTCCGGTAGACTTAATAAGAAGTATGAGCAGTCGACGACGAATGAAGCGATAGCGTGTCAATTAGAATCAAAATCATCAGAGTCGACTGATGATTCAGTCATCGCCGGTATCTTTCTCAATGTGCGCCACGACGGAAAGTTCTTTCTTAATGGTGCTGGTACTAACAATGTCATCCAAGAACAAGTTGAAGATTTACTTCAAATTTTACACAACTATCCGAAGTTGAAATTGTACGTCAGAGACACGAGATTGACGGGTCTTGGCCATCTCCGCGTGACGAGCAATGAGGACGGTAGACAGTTTCTTGAATCATTTTTGTCAATGATAATGAAACCGACTGACACAGTGTCAGTTGAGTCTAATATAAGCTTTTCCAAAGAATTTGTTGATTCAAGATTTCCAACACTCTACAATGGAGAATTCTAGTGTGTAACGAGAAGTTCGTAGTATTAAAGTATACTAGTAGTACTGTAAATTTTAATTTGGTACTAGTTTGAGTTTTGGTATTAATATAGTTAAATAAAATTAAGTGGACAATTTTTTTTTCATTTCCCCGAGAATATAAATTTTAGTGCTGGTACAGTGTAAGTAGTTTATACAGTAGAAGAAACACTTTTGGCTTTCAAGTCTCGTTTGGATGATGATCACGAACTGTACAGAAATGTTTCCTCTATACTAGTTATGTAATATGAGTTAAAATCATGAGCACTGAGTCAATTTAGTAGGGTAATGTTTGGGTGATACCGCAAGTAGTTCGGCTACGTCCGCTTTATGAAATTTGTTCAAATTTGCACATTTTCTAGACTTAATCATCGGGAAAATTTCTCTGGCGTTTCCGCTGTGGGAAAGTTTTTAGTATCTACTCGCAGCTAAAATCAAATTTGAAAAATGATTTGAATTTTCGGTCAGTTTGTCAAATTTGATCAAATTTAGGCTAAATTCAATGACAACTAAAATTTATTTTTTCAAATGAAAATAGTACCAATACACCAGTCATGAAGAAATCAAAATAATAAATTCGAAATTTTATCTTCTCGTGAATCGTAATACCGTTACGAGCAATACAACGTGTCTCATTGACTGTATTTTCAAGGTTCTGACATTCAACTAAAAATTCCAGGTTAATTATAACTTTAACGACTCTATAGTCACGACTCACATTCAGCAAACAACACATACCAAGTTAATATTAAGCTAGTACATAGTCTAATCTAAATCAAATATACTACTAGGAATTAAACCAATTCTCATCATGTCATTGTCGTTTAATTTACCAGCGAATAACTCCAAGCTTTATCGAGGTGGAGCTTTAAAAAAGACTCTTAGACCACTCCTATTGCTTTCTTCAGGACTAAGTACACTGCTGCTCCTAACTCTTAGAGACGTAACTGTCAGTGCCCATGCTGCTACAAGTACTAGTAGTACCAGCAATGTCAATAATTTAACTTTAAGCACTCCTCTTCTAAGTGAATCCGACCGTCACGTCAACGTCGACGAAAGTAGTCCTAAGTCTGATGGAGCTGCTGACATTCCTGTCCCTAAGGCTAAATTGCAACCAGACACTCCGCAGCAAGATGACGACGAGTCTATTGATTTTCAATGCGTGATTTGTTATGTCAATCCCGTTCCCGCCCAAGACTTGGCGATAAGCGCGTGTTGTAGACAAGTCTATTGCCGTGGGTGTGTCCATACCTGGCTCCAGCATGGACAGAGCTGCCCGTTATGTAGACATTCCCCGTTTGTTGTTCTCCGAGCTCCTCGGACGTGTAGACAGGTAATGGAGGATATGATGGACACCACTTTAAATTTTTCTCGTAAAGTTGGTCGTCCAGCTTGTGGAGACTTTGTCTCAATTGGATTAGTTTGCTGCGGTTTAATGGCTCTAGGATCTAGTATATCTGGACTAAGTGATGATTCTGAATTTATGAATAGAAACGAGGTAAACGTGATCCTAGAATTACCAGGGCGAAGTACTAGTACAAGAATTATTACCGGAGCACATCGTGATGGTTGCGTCCAGTGGGCTCGCGCGCTGGTGAATGGACTGACAGCCGCAGAAAGTCCAGGATATTTAAGTTCGCCTATTGAAGATGCTGCTTACGGCGATGATTTCGATACACCTGCAGATCAGGTGCATTGGAAACATCTTGAGCAGGATGAGAAATACTATAAATCAATGTACATATGTCCAGGGAAAGACGTAGACTCACCAGGAGGAGAGCCAGTGTCCCCCTATAAATTCATGAATGATTGGACATTGTATGAATCTTGCGTACCACTTTTGAAGCAAGCCCGAATTTGGGAATATCAGGATGTAGAATTATCTGACACTGATCCTAGGGTCGAAAAGAACCCAGATTCTGAAGAAGCGATGATCCGTCATTTGATAAAATTTTATCACTTTAGCAGAGAGGGTGCTATTCAGATGCTGAATCGTGGCAATGTGCTTTATGAATGCCCAGCCCTAACGAAGGGAGGCTTAAGGGCTGCGCTTAAAGACAAAGGAATATTAATAAAAGAGGTTCTGGATTTGAGCAAAGGTTCTGATTGTGAAGAAATAATTTCAAAAGGGGCACAAGAGTCTAATAATTATACTAGTAAGGAAGGGTGTTCACCAGTTGAATTCGATCGAACCAGCGGATGGACGTCGGAGTCATTGGTTGGCTCCGTCTTAAACTACTTCGACACAAAGTGGACCGTAGCGACGTCATTAACTTGGGATGGATCTAAAGAAGGGCCTTACATCATTCAATTTAGGCCTGATACTAGTAGTAATTCGCCAAGTGCCAGACTTGGACATGTCAAATTATCAGATGAGACAATCAGTGGGACCTCCGCTTCTTCGTCGGTGTCGACCAGTTCGTCACCAAAATCTGGAAATTTTCTCTCCAAAACTCAGAGAGTTTAACTCAAAGATTGGCTCCACGACCGAAAAAAAATATATTCCAGTACTACATTTCTTTGTTTTGTTTTGACATCGTTACATAATACAAACTCAATACAAACTCAAATTCTTAGTCTAGGACAAAATTCCACCTAAGGCTACGAAACAAATTTTGACCCTTTATTTTGTGTATTTATATATCAATGTGCAGGTTCAGTATTCACTCTAAAACTTATAAGATATTCCCACGAGAAAAAGAATTAATCATAGATGTACTAACCGAGATGCTTTTAATGTATCGTATTTAGAGAAAGAAAAAGAATTAATCATTGAATCAAGTTGCTATGCAACAAATTTTGACCCTTTATTTTGTGTATTTATATATCAATGTGCAGGTTCAGTATTCACTCTAAAACTTGTAAGATATTCCCACGAGAAAAAGAATTAATCATAGATGTACTAACCGAGATGCTTTTAATGTATCGTATTTAGAGAAAGAAAAAGAATTAATCATTGAATCAAGTTGCTATGCAACAAATCTTGACCCTTTATTTTGTGTATTTATATATCAATGTGCAGTTTCAGTATTCACTCCAAAACTAGTAAGAGAAGGTGATATTATAACTTTCCCAGAGTAATATCGTTTTCTCTCTGCTTAATATTCTACGAAATATCAAGGCTTTTATTGTGTAAGTCGAAGCGCAAACTTACTCCACTCAGTGCATAATAATATACGTCGTCGTGTTCAATCTTAAGACCAGTGCCATCAGGGAGAGTCTGAAAAATAGAATACCGTACTCATACTACTGGTCCAAAATAATTATAATTTCAATAAAATTTATCTCATGAATCAACTGCAATTTTTTCGAAAATTTCTAGCATCAGACGATCCTGATTCCTCTCAATAGTCTAATAGTAATAAAACCTCTTTTTCAATTGTTTTTCTCCTTTTCCTCTCAATACAGGTTGATTTAGTTCGACGGTCAATCAAATACTGTTTTGTATTTCATTAGTTTAATAATCATGAAGTGTTTAAATACGAAATTATTTCACAGCAGCTTTAAGTTTAATAATTATAGACTAAATTGTTTAATATTAAACCTCCTCATCTTCTCTGTAGCCACTGTGCTCAGCAAAAAATTGAAAGCTGGACCTCTCACAGAATCCTTAATACCAGGTCCAAGTGTTTCAACTGAGCCTCAACAGGCTCAACCCCTATCTGAAACCTGTGTCATCCCTCGGGCTAAATTAAACAATGACATCTGCTGTCCCTTTTGCATGCAGGACATCGTCGAGGACTCATCTGATGGTGTTAGTAATAGTAGTAGTAATATGCCGGATCGGATTCGGATTCGCGCCCACCCTCTCTGTCTACATGTCTACCACGCGGATTGTATCATGGAGTGGGTGAGGAGCTGTCGCGCAAAACCGGATTCAGATACTGACGAAAATCACGGAATAAGTTTAACCCCGTGTCCGCTGTGCAGACGAGGATTTCCCACCACCGAAGACGATACATGCGTTAAAATGTACGAAGTTGAATGGGCAGATTCTATAGAATCTTCTCCTGAATCTTCTGAACAGAGAATGGGCCACGGTTTTCTTCGGGAGTATCCTCAACCCCGGAGAGGCAGTGGGCCCACAGAAACCACAGAAATTGTAACTACAGAAATTCAAAGGCGAGTAGCAAATCTTCGACGAAGACAATCAAATTCAATGTCATTATCTAGACTTTTGGATTTTTCCCCCCGTGACTTCTGCAGGCGATTGCGACAAGGCGAAGATGGAGCAATAAATAAATTGATAATCTTTGTGTTTGGCATTTGTCCTATTTCATGGTTCGTGATAATTCCTACGCTGCTCCACCTGTCTTCTAAATGTCTGTGTCCAGGATCATTATGTTTTAGTGGTGGTGGTGGTGCAGATTCCTTGATGCTGGTCGTGCTTCCGAATACTGTTAATAGTAGTAGTAGTACTAATACTGTTAATACCGACTGTGAGTCCTGTTTTACTTGGAAAGACTTGATGATGTCTATGAATGAGCAGTCAAAAAGACATAATTGGTATTATTGGAACGAGGTGAAATCCGTTTCTAAATTTGACACTACTAACTCGACGTTAGACAGTGAATTTTATGCTTCACGTCGTATTTGTCCGAATGTAGCATTTTTTTATAATACAGAAAATTCCTGCTACACTCCTAAAAGTATTTTGTACAATTTAAATAACATAGGCACAACTTGTATACCTATTTTAGAAGCGGCACGGGCTTGGGAGAGGTCTAGTAAACAAAGTTCGGATCATCTCACCGACCCTGATACTGCAGTCTTAAACTACCTGTTTCGTAGTGGAACGTATCCCCCTCTAAGTCACGGGTCGAGTCAACTAATTGACAACGATTCACCAAACTTCACTAATATAGTGAAACTTCCGATGTATGAATGTAAGTCTCATAGCATCTGGGAAGAACTTTACCTGAAACTGAACTATCAAATATATCCCGACTCTTTCGACATAGGCCCGAAAACAGTAATATTACAGTCATGGAACTTATCAGATTCATCTGAATCAAACATATTCAGAAAGAAAAACAGTAAACTATCTGGTACTTATCCTCTCTCTGAACCCAGTAAAATCAGATCAGATATTAAGTCTAAGAAATTACTGTTTGTCAATGACGTTTATTGGGGACAATACTCTTATAATCGTCATTTTTACGAAGATGAAAACAGCACCGTTTCGAAAGAAACAACGCCGGTCCTCATGGCCTATGTGGGGGTTGGAGGAATTGCGGACGAGAGTGGGCTAGCGGATCTGCTTACCCAGTGGATTTATGGACGGGAGGAGAGAAACGATGATGTTAGAGTATGAATGTGTGAAATTTGTGAAGATATTAGTACTTCTAGTTTCTATTAGTATATTATAATTAAATTTAGTAGTAGTACTAAATTACTAAGTAGTCTTAGTTAAACTTATGACAATGTAAATTCCGCAGCCAAGGTTGTATTTCTCTGTTACTTATAACCTTTGACCGGTTTTTTGCGAAGCACGTTTGTTTAAACACTTCTACGCATCGCTCAAAAATTGAATCTGATATATCTTATTACCATATTATTACCGTAATATTTGTCAACTTACTTGATTTTTTTGCCACTTGCTTAAATTAAGCTCTGAGTCTTAATTATATTTATTCAGGAAATACTAGGCTTGATCTGTGTGTTCAGATTCTAGTAGTGGTACAATTTCAATTAAAATGTTAATGTGTAAAAAATCAAATTCCGTCGTTGATACTTTAAAGAAAATTGAAATCCACATTAAAATAAAATCGTTTATCTTTTCGAAATCTTCCTTCTTCTTATTCTTTTTCCAATACACAGTGACAGTTAAACTTATCGAATATTCGAAAAGAAACTTGAAACACCTTTTACCGTGAGCCCTTAATAACAAATCTTTAATCAAATAGATTCCATTAAACATCAACAATCATGAAAGACTTTCTAAATCTAGTACTACTATTAGTGACATCGAATTCAACCACCAGTTCCATTCATGGCCTTCGTCTAAAAGCTGCAGGTAATTTGGCAACTCCTTTGTTGGAACCTGACGTCGACTTAGAAGCACAACTTCCAGCTGCTGTAGCCCCAGCGCCCAGGGCTGCTGCAGATACGTCCGAGCAAGATGGGCGTCTCTGCATGATTTGTCTGAGTGAGGAGCCGTTGCCTGATGTCAAATGTAATAGCGACTGTACCGCAGAGTTTCACGAGGGCTGTCTACGGGATTGGCTTATACGTCACAACAACAGTTGCCCACAGTGTAGGCACCAACCTATGGAATATGTTAATCTCGAAACGGGTGAAGTTCTCACACCTCAAGTGACCCACCCAGCTTCAACAAGATTAAGACCATCTGTCAACGTAAAAATGTATTGTTATGCTTATCTTGCTTTTGTCTTCGGTGCTAGCTATATCTACTGGCACTAGGTTGTATGTCAATTTGTATGAGGGGGATAACTCTTGCGGGATATAAGCTGAACTTTTAATAGCATTTTCGGTTCTTAAATCTTAATTTCTCTTTACAGATTGAAGACTACTTTGAATATTAAGAGATTTGCATTGACAGGCACATTTCCAGTATTACTCGTTTTTCTAGATTTACTTTGTAATTACATTTTTTCAGCAGAATTTTCTTGGTGCTTACGCTAGTAAAAAAATTTTAGTATACATTATCGATTTACATTTTATTGGATGCTAATAACCTTTTAAAAAATAGATTCCCGTAGTACGGCAAATGTGTATGGCAATGCAATAATGATTTAAAAGCATTTGAGTCTAATTATTAGGGCTGGTTCTTGAAACCGAGTATTAGTAGTAGTAGTACTATTAGCCTAAGCCATATTATACAAAATAGATACCCTGAAATTGTCTCTTCTATAGTATGAAATTTGAATTAATGAATCAGGAACCCGTAACGGTAGCAGTAAGATGAGTTAATGATGACATATTATGTCATTGTAAACACACTTGCTATTTGTTTGATCCGTGAAATTATATTTGGCCATTAAAACAAGACCTGAATTTACTTGATGATATTTACCCCAACCACTGAGATTTATTCACACCATTGAGCCAATTTACACCCTACAGAAGTCGTATAGTAATACGCATACTGTAATTGAGCCAATTTACACCCTACAGAAGTCGTATAGTAATACGCATACTGTAACTGTAACAGCTCTATTTCTTACATGTAATGATAGTATCTCAACCGGTCTGTAACAGTCATGATGAAAGAATTTGATTTTTGTTCTCTCAGGGAGAGTCTGAAAAATAGAATACCGTACTCATACTACTGGTCCAAAATAATTTCCGACTGACACAGTTGAGTCTATACGCTTTTCCAAAGAATTTGCTGATTCAAGATTTCCAACACTCTACAATGGAGAATTCTAGTGTACGAGAACTTCGTATTATGAAACAATAAGTTTTTGGATCTTAGCAACAAAAAAGAAATTATTTTAGCAGTTGAATCTTTAACTAAAATCAATTGTTTCATATTTATAATGAGCCCAATAGTAAGAAATATTTGAATTTATATTTGAAGACAGGTGTGCAGAAAATTTATTTAGCATTAGGTATAGTAGATAAGCGACTTTAAGAAGTCTATTTAAGTAGCTAAACAACTCACGTGGGGGGCAACTGATAAATCCTCAAGCGTGAGTTGATTGAGATTACCGAGATTATTACGATTGTTTAGTACTTAGAATAGATAGAGTAAATGTGTTTAGAGACTTATAAATGCTAAGATTGAATTAGAGGTACATAGTCTTCACGTTGACTTAAACTACTCTTGGATAGTGTTTCAAGCAACCAAATGAATTTGTAATGATTGTTTTTTGTGAAAACAACTATAGTCTTTTTTTGACGATTGAGAAAATTCTATATCAATATCTATGATATTGATATATCATGTAATGTAGAATTACTTGTGTTAGAAATCTGTGTACTAGTAGTAAAATGGCGTAGTTACAGATTTAGAGGAGCGAACTATCTTTGAACGCTAACACGTTATGATGAACTGTATTTGTATAATTAATTTAATGCGTAGCCTGCCTGCGTGCAGAAGTATACTTGTAAGTCTGATAATAGTATACTGTATAATTTTAAGTTTTAAGTCACCGCTAAATGTAAATTCACGTTTTATCAAATAATTATAATAGAAAAATTATGTAGTAGGAAAGTAACCGTAGTAGTACTAGTAACGGTAACCGTTATGATTTATCGTACCATACTGATACTGTTTGTAATATTCTTTTCTATTTTTTTCCATTTCACCACCAACGGTGCCCTTCTCTTGGATCAAGATCGTTCACACGATTTCGAAGAAGATGATCATGGATCTTCTGATGATGGCACTGGTGCTGATCATTTCGAAGTTGAAGTTTCTCCCAATGGTACCACTTCGATGATCCAAGATGGCCATGTTAATTCTGTGACCGGTAAAGTTTGGTTCGACACAACGTATGTAGAAGGAAATTCCGATCAAGGTAAATGTGGTTTCAATTTCGGCGGTCATAAAAAATGTTCTGGGAAAACATCAGGAGCGAACCCAGCCTGTCTTGATTGTTGTAATAACGTGAAAGATTCCAAAACACAGAAAGTCGCATGTGATGATCAATTCGATTTAAAAGAAATACCTGTATCATATGTTGCGGACAGTGGAGACTTGAAATATACTCGAGCTATTTTCGATAAATATTATAAGAATGCAATATGTATGACTGGTAATAATCATGACGGTAAGGATGAAAACAGAAGAGGATCATATTGGTATCGAAATGATGATGAAACTATATCGGAAAAAGTAGTATCCACCAATGAAAATAATAAGAAATATCGTGTATGGTCTATATTTTTACAAGGGGGTAGTCAATGTTATTCAGCTTCACACTGTGCCAAAAAATGTAAATCACAAGCAAAGACAACCGATAAACAGAAATGTACCGGTAGTCCAGAAGCTCCTGAGGGAGTTGCTGCTACTCAAATGACGGCTGCAACTCAAGATTTTGGATTGATGAATTTACAAAAATTCCAATTAGGTGGCGACAAAGGAGATCTCTATGTAAATCGAAGAATCAATATAAGATATTGTAGTCAAGATTTTTTTTCAGGTCAAAGAACCCATACAAATGAACCAACTTGGGAAACACTATCGAAACCACCAAAGACCTGGCATACGCGAGGTGCTACTATCGTGAAGGGGATTTTTGCACATCTAGTACAGACCTATGATATCGGTAACCCGTCCATCGCAGAAGGAAAGAAAGAACTAATTATCTTCGGAGGGGGAAGCTCGGGAGGAAGAGGAGCAACCTTACATTTAGAAAATGTGAAGGATTACATCGTAGAAGCGAGACAGGATTTCTATGGGACTGATGAGACTGGAGTGGGTGATAATATCCATGTTGTTGGTTATTTGGATAGTAATTTGTGGTTGGATTTGAATTTCGCGAAGACATATAAAAAAGCACCGAAGAAAAGAGCTGCATACTGTGATGCCCGAATAATGACGAAATCGGTGGTGTCGAATTTCTTCCCATACCATTTTACTGAATTCAAAGAAGATACCACTCAACACCAAATCGAAACTAAATTGACGAAGCAAGTATTGGGAGCGAAATGTATGGAAAAATATCCGGTTCCTAATCCCCTACCTGACGGTTTCTATAAATCCAAGTCTGGTGGTGGTGATTTCGGCAAGACTATCACAAAATGTGTATTTCCCCAATATAGATTACCCCAAATCCCATATAATATTCCTTTCATAGTGGTTCAAGATCAATATGATCCATTTCGTATATCAATGCATAAGAAAGAAAATTCAGAGACTGTTTGTGGTCATATTGCAATTGAATATGAAGATCTAATTAAAGGAATCCGGTATAAATATTGGGATTTAGTAAATCCTTTAAATAAGAATTTAATTAATGATGATATAGAAACAGCACCACGAACATATTTTTTTCCTAGTATTAATCAACATAATTGGGCGGGACGTACATATGGAGGAATGGCTGGTGATCAAACAAAAGCAAAAAGAATACATGGACCTACTATCGATCAAGGTATTACACCATCAATTGCATTGGGAGAATTAATTGGTAGATATTTGGATAGTTTGAAAGCAACCAGTGCCCCTAAACTGGAAAAATCAAATACATATCTGTATTGGAGTGGTGATACACCAGTTGAAAAAGGTTTTCTTGATACCAATACTTACGATGATACATATTTTGTTCATTGGGAAGATGGTCAGTGGAAAGAGGGTCCTCCGCCACCGTATACGCCGCCGCCACCGCCATCGCCGACGCCGGAGGAAACGAAAACGCACGATGAGGGAACAGATGAAGAAAAAGTAAAACATGATGAAACCGAAATAAAACATGTTTACAGGATAAAGTCTCCATTGTCGTTTAGCAAAAAAAAAATAAAACATGTAAGAGCTGATCAAGAAGAAGCAAAACATGAGGACGATAAAGCAGCAGATGATGCTGGAGATGATGGAAAAAAAGAAGCTGATGAAGCAGCAGAAAAAGCCGCGGAAGAAAGAGAAAAAGCTGCGGAAGAAAAAGAAAGAGCTGCGGAAGAAAAAGAAAGAGCCGATCAAGAGAAGCAAAGAAGAGATGAAGAGAAGGAAAGAAAAGATAAAGAAGCCGAGGAACAATCTGAAGCAGGACGGAAAAAAGCTCAACAGGAAAGAGACGCAGCAGAACAACAAAGACGTAATCAGCTTCTTAGTAATAGCAGTAACAATGGCGACTCAACAAGAACTTTGGCCAATACTGATGATGCCACAACTGAAGAACCTACTCCCTACAACCCCCCCCCACGACGCCTCAGAAATATGAACAGAGTATTGGTACTCGTAAGCCGAAGGATGATGATTCCGATTCTAATGGTGGCAAAGGTAACTCTAGTAGTAGTAGTAAAATTCTTGTGTGGGTCTTGAGTGGAGGAGTTGGAGTCGTGATTCTATTCGGAGGATTTTTGTGGTGGCTTACTGGTGCATCAAGGGTGAGGTGATCACTGATCATATATGAGAACCGTAAAAGGCTCATTCTAGTAACAAAAATCACAAAAATCCGGCCGATCAACTTAAAGTAAAAAATCTTAATAATATTAGCATAGAAGCGTCCGAGAGTTCTGAAAATCAAAACATAATTAAGGCAAAGTTCCTATTAGTAACAAATCCGAATAACACTGGGAACCGTTTCTAAAAATGAATAACATTGATAAAAAAGTTTAAAAATCTGAATAACATTGATAAAAAAGTTTCTAAAAAATCTGAATAACATAGACAAAAAAGTTTCTAAGACTTCAAAAAATCACAACATATTAAGGGCAAAGTCCCCATAAAGAATTCATAACACCACAGGACTGCCTTTGCAGCCTGTTTTTGAACAACCACCAAATCTTATCTCACTCGTACCACGACGTCTCTCACGCCTCTCCCGCCATCTACATCCCCGCCCGCCTTCGACTGTAGTCCGGAATTGGTCGATCCATTTGCTATAAGATAAGATAAGCGTCTTAACACTATCAGGCGCGCTTTACCCTGAGTCTGAGACGGGCAACTGTTTCTCTAATACTCGACTAATAGTAATTGAGTCCTTTCTTAACATTTTTGTACTAAGTGTTACCTTTTTGTCATCCCAAATTTTTTCGTGCGATTGAATGTGAAATTTAAATAAATGAAGAATCTTAGTCAAGAAATGAGAGTTGAAAATTGAAATCCAAAAATTATTTGTCTATTTCCTGGCTTTTTGGCTTTTTCGAAATCTTCCTTCTTCTTATTCTTTTTCCAATACACAGTGACAGTTAAACTTATCGAATATTCGAAAAGACCCTTGAAACACCTTTTACCGTGAGCCCTTACTAACAAATCTTAAATCAAATAGAAATCAAATAGATTCCATTAAACATTAACAATCATGAACTTAGACTTTCTAAATCTAGTACTAGTAGTACTATTAGTGACATCGAACTCAACCACCAGTTCCATTCATGGCCTTCGTCTAAAAGCTGCAGCAGATTTGGCAACTCCTTTGTTGCAACCTCACGACGACTTAGAAGCACAACTTCCAGCTGCTGTAGCCCCAACCCCAGCACCTAGTACGCCCAAGGCTGCTGTAGCCCCAGCGCCTAAGCCTAAGGCTGCTGCAGCTGAAGATGAGAGACTCTGTCCGATTTGTCTCAGTGATGAACCGTTGCCTGATGTCAAATGTAATAGCGACTGTACCGCAGAGTTTCACGAGGGCTGTCTACGGGATTGGCTTATAGATCACAACAACAGTTGCCCACTGTGTAGGCGCCAACCTATGGCTTATTGTAAGCTAGGAACGGGTCAAGTTCTCATACCTAAAGTGACCAACCCAGCTAGAAGAATACGCAGCTGGAGCGACCTCTATGTACAAGTCGACTACCGAGATTCTGCAACAAATACCCCATGTAATGCGTGTATCTTTATTTCTTGTCTTTTCCTCTTCTGCGGCGGCGCCCTTTCTCTTTTGGAATTGGATCCCTTGAACGCTGCGTATGAGGTTCAGAATAATCCGATGTTGGTTCTGTTACCAAGTGTATTGACAAGTTCTGTCCTTGATATTAAATCAGAGTCTTCTTCGAACCAGGGCTGCGTGCCCGTGCAGACATTGCTGGAAAACTATAGGAGTGAGTTTAGCAAGCTTTCTATTCTTGGAAGAGGACCATCACCAGTTAAAGACAGTAAGGGAAATTTTCTAGACCGATTTAGTGCTAAAGATAACTATGACTCAGAGTCTTACCTTTACAAACTCCATTGGCCTGAGCGGCTGAGAGATTCACTGAAGGAACACCCGAATCGAGTTTACGAGGAAATTTCGATTTGTCCAGGTGGAGTGTCTACAGAATCATCTGATAGTGTGTCCCCCCAAGAAATGGTCGACTTTTTGCTTGGACACGCTTGCCGCCCTCTTCAGACGAATTTAGAACAGTCTGAACAAAGCAGCAGCCCAGAAGCATTGGTGAACTACCTTTCAAAAAACTACCCGATCTTTTCGAAAGCTCTGCAAGAAAAAAAACTCGACTCTAAAATCTTTCAACAGCACGCGTTCTTTGAATGTCTAAAATTCGTTGATTTTGACCTCGATGAAATGCTTCCAGTAATAGAGCCAGTGCAGCTCTCTATGTTGGCTTCTACGATTCCAACTAAGAGCAGTTCTGATTGTAAGTGGTTTTCGAAAGTATTTGCTAATGATGTCACGGGTCACTGCACTGAATCTGAGCACGAATCAAAAACTGTTACAGTGGACTATCCTAAGCGATTGGGTAGCGTGGAATCTGAGGTCGTGCCACCTGCGTTTCACAACTTTGGAGCAATATTTACTACGGTTGATAATGGTATTAAGTTGAGCAATTATGAAAATGTAGTAGAAGAATTAGACAAAGCTTGGTCTCAAGGGACAATCAAAGTCTAACTAAATTAGGTAGACTTAAGTCTGTGGACCTAAATTTTAAAATATACTCCCACGTACACTATTGTAGTATTACAATACCTAGTCTTACAGTAACATGACCATCTGACAATTATTTACCTCACTTATTAGTACTAGTACTAGAACTAATTTATATTACTAATTATACTTACGACCAAATTCAATCAGCGTCTTGACACGATGAGGCGCGCTTTTTAGTCTGAAACGGGTAAGTGTTTCTCTAATACTCGACTAATTAAATCCTTTCTTGGCATGTATCAGTAACTGTGTGCTAAGTGTTACTGTGAAATTTAAATAAATGAAGAATCTTAGTCAAGAAAAGAGAGTTGAAAATTGAAATCCGAAAATTATTTGTCTACCTGCTGGCTTTTTGGCTTTCTCGAATTCTTCCTTCATCTTATTCTTTTTCCAATACACAGCGACAGTTAAACTTATCGAATATTCGAAAAGACCCTTGAAACACCTTTTACCGTGAGCCCTTACTAACAAATCTTTAATTAAATAGATTCCATTAAACATTAACAATCATGAAAGACTTTCTAAATCTAGTACTAGTACTATTAGTGACATCGAATTCAACCACCAGTTCCATTCATGGCCTTCGTCTAAAGGCTTTGGCAACTCCTTTGTTGGAACCTGACGTCGACTTGGAGGCACAACTTCCAGCTGATGCAGCCCCAGCGCCTAAGGCTGCTGTAGCCCCAGCGCCAGCGCCTAAGGCTGCTGCAGATGCGGCCGGACAAGATGAGCGGCACTGCATGATTTGTCTGAGTGAGGAACCGTTGCCTGATGTTGAATGTAATGGCACCTGTACCGCAGAGTTTCACGAGGGCTGTCTACGGGAGTGGCTTACAAATCACAACAACAGTTGCCCACAGTGTAGGACCCGACCTATGGCTTATCGTAGGGTAAACACGGGTCAAGTTCTCATACCTCAAGTGGCCGACCCAGCTTCAAGAAGATTAAGACTATCTGACGTCTTTTGTCTTGCTTGTGGTCTCTTCAGTTGCGCGGTGCTGGAGAGAGGCTGTAATACGTTCGCGGCCTGGGCTGAGGCTCCGGATGCAGTTGGCATCGCAGAAACAGTTGAAACCTCGGTTTTGGTCATGCTGCCGAGCGTAAATTCTGAATCATTAGACTCCTCTGACCTTGGCTGCGTAGAGATGGAAGAATTGCTGGAAAACTATGGAAACGAGTTTTATAACTCTCGTATTCTCAATCGATGGAATCCATATAATGAAGAAATGCCTGTGATAGATCGATTGCCACTGCTGCGAAAAGAGTATAAGAATCAAAGAGCGATGGATCGTGTGCATTTTCATAAGGATTTAATCGAAAATCGTCCAGAAGTTCTGCTGGATAAGATTGAGAACCCAAGTCAAATCTATGAGAAGATTAAGATTTGCCCAGGAGGAACTACATTAGCTAGTAGTAAGATTTCTAATTCTAAGTCTGGTACAGTATCACCAAAAACAATGGTCGACTATTTGGTTGGACACGGTTGTCTTCCTCTTCCGATGAATGCATTGCAGTCTGAACAAAGCAGCAGCCCAGAGGCAATGGCCAACTACCTTTCAAAAAACTACCCAATCCTTTCGAAAGCTTTGCAAGAAGAAAAACTCAACCCTAAAATCTTCCAAGAGAACGCGTTCTTTGAATGTAAAAAATTAGTTGATTTTGACTTCGATAAAATGCTTCCAGAACTATCCAGAGAGCATGTGGATCTCTCTATGTTGGCTTCTACGGTTCCAACTAATGCTAGCAGTTCTGACTGCAAGTGGTTTTCGAAAGTATTTGCTAGTAATGTCACGGGTCACTGTACTGATTCACACTCAGCGGAAAAATTTATAAGTGAATCTGTAAATTTAAACTATTCCAAGTCGTTAGGTGATGAAGATGAATCTGATACCCCGCCGCCCGAATTTC
>Ga0099797_100400_pt1 | contig 28119 bp, 12 predicted proteins | sample Uncmet_Sort48C_1_FD_89871 | JGI IMG/M metagenome (GOLD analysis project Ga0099797, IMG submission 89871) | Marine eukaryotic communities from CALCOFI LINE 67, Pacific Ocean - C012_Sort48C_1 | ecosystem: Environmental > Aquatic > Marine > Oceanic | place: Pacific Ocean: Monterey Bay | collected... | reverse complement strand
CTCATAATAATAATAACACTGATAACAATTCACGAATAAAAAAAAAACAATAATAATAATAATAATTATTATTAATTTAAATTACGTAAAGATTTTTTATATACTATACAGTATTATATAATATTATTTTTTTCATTTATTGGCCAGACTACTTGTTACCATTCACGTTTTTTGTTTATGGAGATGTGGTTAGGAAAGACACACGAAAATCGTTGTGTATATGATCTAAGTGTCTGTAATATACACACGTACAGTGACACGTATATGTTGTTGTAACTTCTGGTGGCAACAACGTACAAGTAGTGGTATAATAATAAGTTAAAATTGTTTTATTAATAATATATTTATTTTCAAGATGGAGGAAGAGAGAAAAAAAACACCAAAACAAAATGGATTTGAACAACCTTATGATGAGCTACAGATATTGTCATGGATTTTATTTCCAGCTTTTGTTGTATTCTGGTTTTTAGCAATATTGCCGGTGTTATCTGCACCATTAAATATCATTTTAACCGTCGTTTTTACGGGAATATTTGTAACAGTAATAGTATATGCGTATAAAACTATTGTAAGCAACCCAATGGATCGTTATCAACATTATTCAACAGATTTAATTTATGATGTGAATCCAAAACATTGTTATATATGCGATCGTGATGTTTTTCCATTGTCGTTACATTGCCGCATATGTAGGAAATGCGTTGATGGTTTTGATCATCATTGTAAATGGTTAAATACATGCATTGGGAGGCATAATTATAAAATATTCTACGTGACACTAAGTAGTGCGACGTATTTAGTTGTTTTTGAAGTGATTGTTGAAATATGCTTAATTGTATTATATATCATTAATAAAGAATCTTTGGCGCAAAAATTATCAAGTTTTTACAACACATCGTCCAGCAATATTGATGGGTGGTTTGTATCTTTGTGCATTATGACTGCGTTAATGGTTCCTGTGTGTATTCTATTGGTACAGTTATGGACTTTTCATGTTGCTTTGATACGTGATAAGACAACAACATATGCATATTTAAGAAATTTACAACAAGAAAAGGCAGAGAAAATGCGTAAATTACGTTTAGGAATCAAAGATGATAATAAGAAAAAAGATGGGAGGAAGAAGAAATCGAGCAGAAAAAATAATGATGATAAAGGAGGTGCAGGCGCAGTTTATCCGGCTGATTATAATGGTAATGGTAATGATAACACTGGTCATTATAGAGGTTTATTTGAATCAATATTTTTTTGCGCATCAAATGATCGTAGCAATTTAATGCATTTACCATTTGAAGATGATAAAATTGTTGACGATAACAAACAGAAAAGCGTAGTAGAAGCAAGTGATACTAATATAGCAACAACTGCTGTGGTGTCTACTGATGATATTCGGTTGCCTGAAAGAGTTGATAAAACAACAACAGTTTAATGTGAAGGTGCGTAGAAATAGAATATTATACCACGGCGGCCACGCATAGCTGAACTGGAGATACTCCCACAAACAATCGGTCTTCCGAGAGTAATAATCAGTAATTATAACGTAGCAGTATTATTTTTTTACAGTAAACCTTTGTTCTTGTCCACAAATATCGCAACAAATTATTAAAATATCACGAAAATATACGAAAGTGTAAGTGCTGATGGAAATCACATTGTATTACCATACACACAGCAGGTAAAATGCATATTTTATAAATGTCATCAGTTTACTTTCAAAGCACTTTTTAATATGTATGTTAAGGTAGATAAAATGCACTTTCATAGAAAACAGTGAAACATGCACGAATATTACGATTTTAACAAGAATAGTAGTACGACTCTACGACTATGAAATATCGACATTTCATAGGTAAAAACATCAAAATATGTGTAAAACATGAACGAAACACGTCTTTTTTACAGTTATATTGTATAGGTATTTGTACTAAGTACTATACATAAAAAAACACATCTGCATTTTATATTTTTACACATAGTCATACATTATAAAAAGTTCAACAATATTTGTGAATTGTTTCATACAATTCACCACGTTCTTTCCCTATCAAAGTATACAACTTGTTTGTACTAATAATGAATTCACATCGATTTGGGACACAAAAGAAGCTTTTTATCTATTTTTGTAATTTATTGACATTATACTTAAAAAAAAGAGGTAGTAAACCGTTGTTCTTGGCCAAAAACTATCGCAACAAACAATAAAATATCACGAAAATATACGAAAGTGTAAGTGCTGATGGAAATCATATTGTATTACCATACACACAGCAGGTAAAATGCATATTTTATAAATGTCATCAGTTTACTTTCAAAGCACTTTTTAATATGTATGTTAAGGTAAATAAAATGCACTTTCATAGAAAACAGTGAAACATGCACGAATATTACGATTTTAACAAGAATAGTAGTACGACTCTACGACTATGAAATATCGACATTTCATAGGTAAAAACATCAAAATATGTGTAAAACATGAACGAAACACGTCTTTTTTACAGTTATATTGTATAGGTATTTGTACTAAGTACTATACATAAAAAAACACATCTGCATTTTATATTTTTACACATAGTCATACATTATAAAAAGTTCAACAATATTTGTGAATTGTTTCATACAATTCACCACGTTCTTTCCCTATCAAAGTATACAAATATATTATACTAATTATTGACTCACATCGATCCGGGACACAAAAGAAGCTTTTTATCTATTTTTGTAATTTATTGATATTATACTTAAATAGAAGAGATAAGCTTCGAAATAGGACCAATCATGGAATAGTCGTATTTTTGTGTTATATAGGAATATATGTACTTATTAGTATATATTATCGCAGATCTTGCTAATGCTAACTCAATGCTAATTAATATCTCAATACTCCAGTTTCAATAAATAGTGAAACATCCGCAAATCACGTCCGTCGGGATCCCAAATTTGTCGAAAACATACACATACAAAGTAATCGTTAAAAATCGTCAAACATTTTTTTATCTCTTATAAACTTGTAGATACTTTATTTATATATATATCTTTCACCAAAAAATTGTAACTGCGTTTTGACATACAATTACATCAAAATTCAGTACATTTTCTAAATTTATTCAAAAAACAGTGGTAAAATGTGTGGTTGATTAAGGTTATGTAATACTATTGTAATGCTAGCGTCGATTTTGATATCATTGGAATAATGTTAGAAAACTGCTTTTACGTCTAGCAAGGTCGAGTTGTTTGCCTTGAAGTGTTTATTTTGATATATTAAAATAATGTTGATACATTTTTAAAATTTTTCATTTATAAAAATTGATAAAAATTTTATGTTGAAAAAAACAGGAAAATTTTAACATTTGAATAAAGTCAAAATTCCCAAAACAATAGAAAAAAAGTGAAATGCGGTGAATTCACAAAAAATCAAAATGGTGCTGTTAATGTTACTAATTAATATTAGAAATGCAGCATTTTGTTAAATTATCGTTTATTACATATAACTAAAGTACTTTGTACGTTATTTTGTACTGTCGATAGAATATATATGGTTTTTAAACATATTTTCATACATGTACTCATTTACATGTTGAAAAATATCGCAAAATACTGTTTAGCAGGCAAATACGCCTGAAAACCCTGATTGCCATGAAATGGTGAGAAAATGAAAAAAATCAAATAAATGTATAATTTCCGGGGGACTCGTTGTATAAACTGGTGTGTAACTTATTTTTGATACAAGATACACGCACAGTTTTGGCGATGCAGAATAAATGTTCCAAACATTGTTTTTAAACACTTTTGAGTCTCCAACAAGGGTAAAATGAGGTATTTGGAGGAGCTAGGAGGAACACAGCACTGTCACGAAGCCAATCCTCGTCTTCCGGGAGCTCCATACTCCCCCTTGCATTGCAAAATACACTCATAAAAACGTCAGTTCGAACCCTTTCCATTACATACGAAGCTGTAACCGATATTTTTATGTTAGATACTAACTATAGAAACACTCGCCCGCCATCCTCGTGACCATACACTTCCATTAACTCGAGATATACCAACATTTGTACATTTCAAAATGGTGTTGTAATTAGGGTTACAGACAGAGACGTGGTTTATTGGAAGTGTTTGAAAATAGTTTCACAATATATCTAAATGATTCTTGTATGTACTATTGCATGTTCACGTTTTTTTTGACATACAAAGAACTATGAAACTAGAGTTACATTGACAAGCGTATACATATTTCAAAATCTATTACATGACAAAGTTAGTCAAAAATGCCATTTATCATAGATTAGACTAGTAACAAACCCATTATTATTAGTGTTATCTTTTGATATCTTTCCTATCGCCACTTCTCCCTTTTTTTAGGCGAGCTATTAGGTTTAACCTTAAATGACTGTATAAAAGGATTTTGCGTGACACCTATTTACGCCGTCACAGCACCAAGATGTCACACTTTACCTGCTATTACGGCCTATTTCGTGTCGACAAAATGCAATTTAATAAATTGGCATCATCGCACGGTATGATACTTGAGAAACATATTGATGAAGTATTTCTTACATTCGACATCGTTCAAAGAAGAATATGAAGAGATCGATCGTGAAATCGAACAGCATTTGGCAATCGTATCGATTCACTTATCTAAAGAAGCAATTGAACAAAACAACAAATTATTGGAAAGGTCAAAAACTATAATGAGTGTGGACGAGAAACTGAATAATTTTCTATTAAACCAAAAATCAATGAATACTAAAATTGGTAAAATGGAGGCAAGCCAAGACTTAACTCAAACAAATATAAGAATAGTGAAGGATGAGAGTAAAAGAACAAACAAAAAGCTTGACGTTTTGAAGCAACACCATGACGAAGCAATGGGCATCCTTAAAAGACGTAGTATGCAGGAAAAGGCAAGGGACCGAATAAAAGCAGCTATTACGGAAAATGACATCGACCCTACGTTTATTGATATTCTTCAGGAGGAGTTAATTGGTACAGGTAGTTTCGGTAATGTTTACAAGGCAAAAATAGGTGGTGAAATAGTTGCTGCCAAGGTCATTGAATTGACAGGTATACCAATTGCTGCGCAACAAAGTTTATATAAAAGCTTTCAGAAAGAATTTGCATTAATGTTTTCTGCTAATACATGCCAACGCGTTATACATGTTTATGGAGCAGTTACAAAAGATCCAGGAAAATTAACGTTGGTAATGGAATATGCAGCAAATGGTAGTTTACGCAAATATCTTGATAATGTTGAGGGAAGCAGTGGTATAGATAAAGAAATGGCATGTAATATCATATTTGATATCGCATATGGAATGCATGAATTGTACAACAAGGGTGTTCACCACCGAGATTTAAAATCTGCAAATGTTTTATTGGATCATAACATGATTGCAAAAGTAAGTGATTTTGGCTTGTCAAAAGCAGATGCACTAATGACAAGCGTGTCATCGAAGAAAACTGTTGCTGGGACAATAGCGTGGCAATCTCCGGAAGAAATTGATGATAGCGATGAATTAAACGATGAGAAGTGTGATGTATACTCTTTTGCTATCACAGTATGGGAAATTCTTACTTGTAAGATACCGTGGTATGGTTTGAGACATTCACAAGTGGCTATTAAAGTGTTGACAAAAGGCAAAAGGCCAGAATATGATAAATTAAGTTTGTCAAAACGATATAGCGATGCATGCATAGAATTAATGGAAAGCTGTTGGAAACACGACTGTGATGAACGACCTTCGTTCTCAACAATTGTAGAAAAAATTAAATCCTTTCAACGTGATGGTAACAAAATATTTGTGTCTAAAATTAACGACTCTGTTAACATCAAATTGATAGAAGCAATTTTTGAGGACTATGAGATAAAACTGATGCTGCTTGAAGAGAAACTTCGAAAATCGTTTGTAGAAAAAGAGGAATTGCAACGTCGAAAAAGTTTGAAACGGTATAAATTGAATCAAAAGTATAAATATCAATACCCTTATGCCACCCCCTTTATTGTGGCATGTGAAAAAGGTAATATAGATGATGTCGAAGCGTTTGTAGAGAATCATGATGATTCATTATATATAGGAGAGACTGTAAATCAAATTGGAAGTAGAAGTATTCAACAAACGCCGAGCGGTTCTATTAATGTGCCATTTGCGGGGGGCATTAAAGGGTATCAAAGGATAGGGTTACGTTGTTATCCAAACAAATTTTCATGGGATGTGTGTTACAGACCGTTAAGTAACCGAGATGTTAACCCACAAGGCAATAGAATCCATAAAAAAACCTTTTGGTTTTCTGATGGTAAAAAATGTAGATATGATGTTCCTTTAAATGTGCCAATAAGATTGACTGGTTTGATGGCAGCAATAATATTCGGGCAAGTAACAGTGGTTGATTATTTATTGAGCCAACCATCTATTGATTTATCTGTTGGAAACACAGCTATAATGAAAAATGGCCACAATGTTATTATTCATGCTGTTATGTTTCTTACAGAAAAAACTGATATTAAAATCCTAAGCTTGCTATTAAACCACCAAAACTGTTCGGTAGATATTATTAATAGTGCTATTCCTGTACAAAAGGAAAAAGGTAGCATCCATAAAAAAGGAGAATATACTGCGCTAGATTGTGCTTACGATCAATGTGTACATAATATACCAAATAATTTACATCAATCTGTAATAAATTTATTGCGGAAAGCAGGTGCCAAGCGATATCATGAAATGAATTATGGCATGAACTTTGGCATATTACAGAGACATGAACAAATCGTGCTATAAAAAAAATATTATTATTAATAATTATTATTATTATTATTATTGAATAATTTTTGATTATAATGCTGTGTCGTATCCTAATTTAAATTATTTATGATGGTATGTGCATGCGACAATGCTATTTCAGATAGATTCATACCTCTTGCACTTTTTGTGACCGGGACTTTTCTGGTACAAAGTCCTTAATAAATCATCTTAAAAGTTTATTTATATTAACGCTGCTATGTACCTACTATTAATAACATACACACAGCACTATAATAGTACTATCTTAGTTAAATATATAGATTTTATATTACTAGGCTTTAAATCAGGAATAGCATGCAATAGGCTTTAAATCCACCTCAACAAAATTTTGACACCCCCGGGCAAGAAATTAACATTTTCAGTATACTCAAGATCAAATAAGTACAAATAATAAATTGTAAAAGTATTTATACTAATGGCACTTTTTTTTGGTAGTATGATTTCCTATATACTTTACCAATACGAAACTTTTAAGATGATTTATTAAGGACTTTGTACCAGAAAAGTCCCGGTCACAAAAAGTGCAAGAGGTATGAATCTATCTGCTATTTCAACAATAAAACTAGTCAAATGAGGAAAATAATCTTGACAATAATCGAATACGCGGTGCGTGCGTCGATAGAACATAATAAGAAACAAAAGATAAAACATATATACTGCATGAAGTATATTTATATTTACAATTATTAAAACTTTGAAAATCAAAACATGCTTCATTTATTATCAAAAATGAAAACAATTATACTATTATTATTAACAATTTTCATTTTAATGACAAACGCTTTAGCGACCTATATCAATTTTGTAAAAACACTCAATAATACAACATTCATGTATAATAGTAAAGAATTATTTTTTAGCGGTGCAAACTTAGCATGGATAAATTATGGAAATGATTTTGGTAATAACCAATACAATACAACGACCAAAGATAAATTAACTTCATATGTTGACAATATTTCAAATAATGGTGGTAATTCAATACGTATATGGTTATTTGTAGAAGGTGCATCGATTCCTCAATTTAATCATCAAACAGGAATGGTAATATCAACAGATGGGAAAAATACATTAGTAAATGATGTAAAAGCATTTGTACAATATGCAGCATCAAAAAATGTTTTTGTAATTTTATGTTTATGGAATGGGGCACTAATGCGAGAACAATTAACGAAAGAGTTATTTTATGATGACAATAAATTACAAAGTTTCATTGATAATGCATTAACACCATTAGTAAATGGTTTGAAAAATGAACCAGGTTTAGCTGCATATGAAATTATTAATGAACCAGAAGGCAGTATTGATGTAACAACTGTTGATAAAAACGAGCCGTGTTTTGATACGAAAACTGTATTACAATTTACTGGTGCGGGATGGGCAAAAAGTAATATTCAAATGAAAAATATGCAACGATTTATTAATTTACAAACATCTGCTATTAAAACCATTGATCCAAATACACTGGTAACAGTTGGTGCTTGGTCTGAACATAGTAGTACAAATGAAATTCTGAAAAACGATGGAAATAAATTTTTCAATTATTGGAGTGATGAATGTTTAATTAAATCTGGTCAAAAACAAAATGGTATATTAGATTTTAATCAAATTCATACATATGCAAATTCAATTACAGGTAAATTTTCTCCAGGATCCCCATTTAGCGTTAATATTGCTTCAGTTTATAAGACTGGAAAACCAATTATTATTGGTGAATTTTCACAAGAAAAATGTTTAATTAATAAATGTACTATAGTTGAATTATATAATACCGGCATCGAGAAAAACTTTGCTGGTATTTTCGATTGGTCATTAATTGGTGGTGACGGTAATGATGATGAAAACGTTGCTATTGTAGGTATGAAATCATTAGCAAAGAGAAAAGAAGTTATTGTACAGATTAATGATAATAATGATGATGATGATCATCGTGGCACGGATGATTATGACATTATTGGACAACAACGATGACGACAACAAACGTTGAACAATAATAAAATAATAAAAACAAGTATAATAAATAAACGAATTCTTCAATGGTTTGTATCGCCCGGAATGTCTGATAAACAAATTTAATTTTTATTAGATAATATCAATATAGTTGATGGTATACATATACATGTTGTGGCGGAAATACATTTTATACAAATGGAAGCTTATCAATTACCTGCACTTAATTTAACAAAATTGTAACCATTTATGGAACGTAAAAAACCTTTTATTATTAGTGTTATGTCTTATATCTTTCCTATCACCGCAACAAAACCTTATTAACGTGTTATAGCCAGCGTAAGTGGTCGTAGAACCGCTTTCCAATAATTTTATTATTATTATTATATTTAGTTATAATTATTATTATTATTATAAATTATTATTATATTATTATTATTATTATTATTATTATTATTATTTATTATTATTTTATTATATTTTTTTATTATTATTTATTATTATTACCAGGTACGCATTGTGAAATGTGAAATCATCAATTAATGTATGAGCGTGTTACTGCGTTTTAATGTTTTGTTTTGGAGTCGAAACCAATGCCATACAAGTTCATGTTCCTTATTGTGACGTTTTTATGACGTAATCTGAAATTATGTTGAAAAATATAATATTTTGGTTCGTGGTGTTCTTTCTACCGGCGACCAGTGGTTCGTCGCACAATCGGTTTTACGACCTGAAAAGCGCGGAAGAACTATTTAAAGTTTTTGTGTCTCGTTTTGGCCGTACATACTCTAGCGCGAACGAGTATACCGCAAGGTTTCAAATATTTCAAGGAACGTTAAAACGAATTAACAAAAGGAACGAGAAAACGAAAGATGCCTTGCACGGAATCACACGATTCGCGGACAAGACTCCTGAAGAGTGGGAACGTATAATTGGTTCCAGCAGCCAGGCGAGTTTTTTTACAGCGCCAACAAACAGCGACGGCACAGGGAATCCTTACGTATCGCCCCCACCCGGGAACTGCTCCAAGAATTGGGCAAAGAATACTCCCCAGTACACCATTCGCAACCAGTTCGATTGTGGTAACTGTTGGACGTATTCTATTGCTGAAACGATTCGTAATAGCTTTTATGTGAGGCATGGGAAAGACACAGGAAGACTGTCGTCCCAATTCTTGACGGACTGCGCGACGACAGCCTGGGCTTGCAGCGGTGATGCAAAAATAAAAAATGGATGTTGTGGTGGCGATCCTTTCACTGCATTTAACTGGATAGCAAAGAACGGCATAGCGACAACGGAGGCGTATGGTGGCGAAAAGTATGACCCAAGCCTACTAGCAAACGTCTCTGAATCGGCTTTAGATCCCGACAAACTTTTCCAATGCAAGGCGTCGGTGAGCCGTTTGATCTATGCTGCATCACCACCGCAACTCATAACCGGCGTGGGCTATTTTAATATGACAAAGAAACGCATGAACACTCTTAAGGAAATAAGGGACAAAAATGGGACCATCGCTGCTGCACGCTATGCATGCATACATTTTGGAATATTTTGCCCCGTCCCCGGTACTCGTTTGCTTCGATCTCCAGAACCATACATTCTCAACCAGGTATGCAACGTCGGCCCGATCGTTATTGGCATTTGCGGCAAAGCCCTAGATACGTATGTCTCTGGTGTAATCACAGCAGATACTTGTTGTAATACCCTAAGCCACAGTGTGCAATTGGTGGGTTTTGACGAAGAAAAGCAAGCCTACATTGTTCGAAACAGCTGGGGTGGCCTCGGTGGGGACAGGTCAAATTTTGGAGTAAGTCCTTTTCCTCCATACGAACCGTATCACCAATTGCCAGACGGTAATTGGACCAAGGGCGGGTATTTTTTGCTCAAGTATGGCCAAAATACATGTGGAGCAGCATCTCGGGCAATAAAAACTCCAGAGTTGACCATCGCGTAGGGATAAAAGGGAGGCATCATTGGTACCATAAAAGTGTTAGAAGTAGGAATTGCATAAATAGCAATGTCACTGATGCACAAGGATATATAACAAAAGAAAATTCTTCATTTTTTGCTCTCTATCATAGCCGAGCCGCCTCCGCTAATAGTGTGAGCTAAAAAAAAAGAGATTTTGCGGCCGGGAAATTAAAAAATAGTTTCAAATATTAAAAAAAAATATATATGTACACATATATAATAGTATCTTACTCATTGATTTAAATAAAATTTTATATGTGTGTTTTATTAATCACAGATATATGAATATTATTAAATTATTGAGTAAGTGCATAATATAATGATATATAATAATAGCAATAGCATCACGAACGAAAAGAAGAAGAAAACAACAGCAAGATGATGACGACGATGAAAACAACAGCTACGGAGTATTAGAGAGAGAGCGAACGAAAGTAGAGACAATCTACAACTATCACACATAATATATATATATATATTCACAGGGTATAAAATTTTTATTAAATTAAAGAGTAAGGTGCATATAATAATGAGTAAGAATTAATTATATAATATTCTATTATTGAGTAAGTGCATATTCTATGAGTACCAGTATATGATGATTAATCACAGGAATAAAATTTTGTTTAATATTGTTTTTGATTTAAGTAAATGCAATCACATCTTAATACTACTCTAATGTTTGGACACTACGTCGTTTTCACCTGCTGTTACAGATACATTGCTGTCACTTTGAACCAAGGAAACCGCAGGAACATTGGTATCTCCAGGGAGGCTGTTCATTTGGAGTACCACTGAAGAACTTTCGCTGCTATCCGTGTTGTCGATAAAGTCGGGTTTCAGCGGGGGGGCATAAATCTTAAGAGTCACATTGTCTGTGCATGACTTGAAAATAGTCTTAGAAAATAAATAGGATATGTAGACTATAAGCACTATCAAATGACCAGCACCGCCAGTATTGTCTCTACGCCTAGGGTTGCTGCGAGAAGTCTTCTGGCTGTTAGCCTGTGAGGGTTTCTCTACTTTCTCCATTGTACGATACAAGAAAAACTTGAACCCTTGTTCCATCCAGGAGGCGAAAACAGACTCAAATATGTCTTTCCCATATTCTCTCTTCTTTGTTTCGTACCTAGGACCACAGCAACACCCACAACATCCTAAAACCCAGAATAAAACTGTTAGTATGAACATCAAGAAATTTCCAGGTTCGCGAATTTCTAAGTCACGAGATATAATACAAACATCGCCGTCCGGTATCTGCACTTGCGAAACGTTTGAAAATTTTGGTTTGCACATGGTACCGTCAGCGGTATCTTGTCCGAGTATGTATGATCTACTACATGTGGAAACGTTTTCGTATTTTTGTTGAAATGGTTTTCCCCGATGCGTATCAAATTCGGGCCGTTCAAGATTTCTACAACAACAATATTTTCGACAAATAGTTTTACGTGGACAGTACCTACTTGGCAAACCCCACCTCTCAACCAAGGAAACGCACACCATGATCCAAAGGAAGCATATGAAAAGGCAAACGCAGCTAGTACGACAACGCCGTGGGTTTTGTTTTGCCTGAAATTCTCGATTGAGTTCGGAAAATTTCGACTGAATCTCCGCCTCCTGGAAAAAGCGGAGCAGGACTTGACTCTCCAGTGGAGGTTCAAAATAATATGGTTGCGTTTGCACGCACCCATCAGTGCTGTCCATATAAACCCGAACCATACGCGACTTATCGTGTCTAACATTTGGCATGGAATATTTAAACATGTTTACAATACTACGACTACTCTTGTTATTGCGCAAAGATATGGCCGCCTGAAAGCTTTTATGTTATATTTGCAGTCACGCACTTGTTTTTGTGCAAAGATATGGCCGATTGGAAGCTTTTATGTTATACAGTTCTTGACCGCACCTTCCCAGCAGGCCTGCTGAGAAGGTGCGTATTCACCTGAAGTCCAAAATTCCAGGAAAGTTTTCACGAAAGTTTTTGGACTTTAACTGAATATTGGACTTTAACTGAATAATTATCAAAATAGCATGGAGGTTATATTACCATAATTCCAAATATTTAAATAAAAGCATAATAGTAGTAATATTATTTATTTCAATATAATGCTATATAATGTAGGGCAATACTATGTCATTGTAGCTTACATGCTATACCAAAAACTTTTTGGCAGGTAAAGTTTTCAATAACAATAATGCTTATGGATGCCAAAATGGCCAATGTGGGATTTTTTTTGCATTAGATTTTTAAGGAGGGTAATGGCGTTGTACACCATTTGATAGCTAACGACAATAGTCTAATTTTATACTCTATTATTAGTGATTTATGTGTAAAGAGCAAAATCACTAACACAAATGCAGTATGTATTTACCCGAATTTAAAACTATACACTATGTAATTTTGTTTACGCGTCGATTTGAAAAAATAAACAAAATTACATAGTGTATAGTTTTAAATTTCGGTAAATACATAGTGTATAGTGTTATTTTACACTTAAGGTAAAAGTTTTCCCATTTCGATTTTTTGGAATCGTCGTGTATGAATTCATTTTTATTTTTTATTTTTTTTTATTTAATAATAATATGTAATAATATTGAATATGTATATAATTATTCGTGACGCTATATGTACTACTATATTTTCCTATGCAATCATATGGATGCTGGTGGACTATCTCTCCATGTAATTTGATATTGTTCGTCCTTTATAGTGAATGTTTAGAATTTATAGTAACATATAGATACAGATATCATTGAAATAATTAAATAGATATCTCGCAGTATGTTAATGAATATATTATTTACGGTTATATTCATTAATTTCTTAGTCAACATATTAACAACGAACGGAGATAAATATGATTTGAAGCCAGAATTTAATCAATGCCGTTCTGTTTTTGGTTTTTGCCAAAGACCATTTGCTGCAATGTTCAATGGTGGATATTTTATAAATTCTACAAAAGAACATATGAAAGACAATGATAATTATTATATAGATTTACATAATAGTGACGAAACATGTCATCAAGGGATTTTTGATTTCAATATATCTCTATCCAATCATCATAACGAAAAGTTATTAAATGCAAGTAATAACACTATGCAATATATCAATAAAAGTTGGTGTAACGCATACCTAGACCGACACAAAGTTAATTGTTTTGGCATTCCACAATGTGGAAATGGTAAAGTATGTAGTTATGATTATAGTTGTTACACTGATGAACCAAATAAAATAACTGAATATTTCGAAAAGTTACAATATAACCTGTCATTTCATGGTAGTTTAAAATTTAAAAATGGCGCCGTGCGAAACTTACACTGCGTAGTTAATGGTTTACCAATCACTAATAACTTTAGCTACGTCCATGGTATCAATATTTTAGTAACACCAGAATTCAATATGATTCATGATGACGATTTTTTAACAGTTGATAATAAATGTCTGGAGGGGGATTTAAAATTTAATCCAGTATCATCCAAAAAAACTTTATATAAAGAATACAAATGTGTAGCAAATGCTATTATAAAAAATGCACCACTTAAGGAAGGGGAAATATTTCAGCATACTTATTCGTATGATGCGAATGGTGCAAGTAATCGTCGCTCCAAAATGCTATATTATATGATTAGTATTATTCTAGTAATGATTTTAACGTTGGTGTGAAAAAAGATGTTGGGAGACGTCATTATAAAAAAACATATATAAAAAATTATGAAATCTACCGAGGGATATACGTCTATAATAAGAGCTTAGTTGTTGTAATATGAAATTACGTAAATCATTGGGGGTAAAAATATTACGGTATATAAAAATAATTTTAAAATACGCGTACTAATATAATATAAAAAATTTGTATAAAATTACGTATATATATTAATATATACCACGTATAATATAATATAAATATTAGTTAATAAATAAATGAGTAAGAATTAATTATATAAATATAGTTATGTGCGCGTGTACTTTTTAATATTTTATACAAGCGAGAAAAAATTTACACACACATGTCCCACACCAAATTACCGAAATTTAGCTCCTTGTTCTCCATACACTACTTTACTGTTGTTTTTTTCCAAAGCCACCTCCACCTGGTGTTTTAATCACAAATATATCACCTCCTTCAACTTGTACACTACCGCGGTGACCAATTTTTACAATATCATCATTTGCTTTTACTAAATAATTTTCCCCTAACGAACCATCTTCACCACCCTCAAGACCAAACGGCGCGATCTCCCGCCTATTTGCCAACATTGACACCGTCATAGCTTCATTAAATTTAATTTTGCGTACGATACCATCCCCACCATTAAATTTCCCTTTGCCTCCAGATCCTTTACGCACGCCAAATGATTCTAATGTTAGTGGGAATCGAAATTCTAAAATTTCTGGATCTGTTAAGCGTGTATTTGTCATATGCGAATGCACTGCATGTTGTCCATGATGGTTTGGGCCTGCACCAGTACCTCCACAAATTGTTTCATAATAATTTAATCCCACATCATTGCCAAAAGTAAAATTATTCATAGTTCCTTGCGAGCCAGCCAATTGACCTAAGGCTCCATACAAACAATCTGTAATAGTTTGTGATACTTCGACATTTCCAGCAACAACTGCAGCTGGGTGGACTGGATTAACCATTGAACCTTCCGGTAGAATTAAATTTAAAGGTTTCAAACAACCAGCATTCAAAGGTATACGATCGTTTACTAATGTGCGGAATACATAAATAACAGCTGCTATAGCAATTGCCTTTGGTGCATTGAAATTTGTTGGTTGCTGATCTGCAGTGCCAGTGAAATCGATAGTTGCATTTCGTTTCTCTTTGTCAACGGTAACTTTAACTTTCACAAAGGGGACTCCATCTTCATCACCATCCATTTCATACGTAAATTCCCCTTCACTCAACGTATCAATCACGCGCCGGACTGCCTCTTCTGCATTATCCTGAACATGCCCCATGTAAGCTTGCACCGTGTCTAGACCAAACTGTTTCGTCATTTTATGCAGTTCAATAATACCAGCAGTATTGGCAGCAATTTGTGCCCTTAGATCACTTAAGTTTTGATCGATATTTCTAGATGGATATTTGTGATTGTTGAATAGATCAACAGTTTCTTTTTCAAGCAATATGCCAGCATCTACCAATTTAAAGTTGTCAATTAATATACCTTCCTCTTCTATTGATCGACTAAATGGTGGCATGCTACCAGGAGTTATTCCACCTATTTCACTATGATGTCCACGCGATGCAACATAAAACAATGGTTTTCCAACGATACCGTCGGTATCATAATCTTCCTCTTTGAAAACTGGAGTAATAACAGTAACGTCGGGTATATGCGTACCACCATTATATGGTGCATTTGTCATGAACACATCACCAGGTTTCATTTCATTTGATCCGCCAATTATACTTTTAACGGATTCTGACATCGAACCTAAATGCACGGGTACGTGTGGTGCATTTGCAATTAAGTTACCATCTGGATCAAACAATGCACATGAAAAATCTAAACGCTCTTTGATATTAACAGAATACGACGTTTGTTGCAACGTAGTGCCCATTTGCTCAGCAATCGCCATAAATAAATTATTAAACACTTCCAGTTGGACAGGATCACATTTTGTACCTATAGCACTTTGCCGTTCCTTTTCTACCACACGAGTTAACACTAAATGTCCTCGATCTGTTAGTTTTGCCTGCCATCCTGGTTCAATAATGTTTGTTCCAATTGGTTCATTTATAATTGCAGGTCCATCAACACTATCACCTGGCTTCATATGATTTCGCTCGTATACTTGTGTATCTCGAATTTTATCATCCATGAATGCCTGAACTATACTTATTGGTTGCAATATGTGATTTTCATCTCCATCATCCAATGTAGCATCATCTACCGATCCAGTTGGTGCAGACGCTTCTACAGCTATGCTTTCACATATCAACTCTTTCCCTTCCATGATGAAACCAAATTGTTGACGATGCCGATCTTCAAAATCTTTTTTCACACGATTTAAATCACAGTCAAACCAATCACATAATAAAGCTGTATCAGTTCCTTCATATCTTATTTGAGCTTTCAAACTTAATGTAATATCCTTTTCCAGAACGCCCTGTGCAATTATTTCATCTTTTGCTTTTTTGCACAATGAGTCAAATGAGGCTGCTACAGAATTATTGTTACCATCAGCTGCGTTAGAAAGTTTCGCTTCGACTACTGCTTCGCAGATTGAACGTATATCAGCCAAACCCATTCCATAAGCAGACAAAACACCAGCATATGGATGCAAGAAAATGGACTTCATGCCCAACGCGTCAGCAACTAAACATGCGTGCTGTCCCCCAGCACCACCAAAGGAGCACAAGGTTGCTTTTGTGGGGTCAATCCCACGTTTTGTTGTAATATCCTTAATAGCTAATGCCATATGATCTACTGCAATCTTTAAATACCCATCAGCTACTTCGCTGGGTGTTTTATCTTTTAATGCAGGAAATGCATTATTGATATCATTTGTAACCATCTCAAATTTTTCACGCACTGCATTAATGTCCAAAGACTTGTCTGCATTTGGACCGAAAACTTTTGGGAACAATTCTGGTCGTAATTTACCAAGCATAACATTGCAATCACTTACCGCTAACCCAACACCATGCGTAACATCTGTCGGTCCACCACGACGATAACATGCTGGGCCCGGATTTGCACCTGCACTTTCTGGACCTACACGTAAACGCGAGCCGTCAAATTGTAAAACAGATCCACCTCCAGCGGCTACTGTGTGTATATTCATCATTGGTGCACGCATACGGACACCGGCAACCTCCGTTTCAAAAGCACGTTCATACTCACCTGCATAGTATGCAACATCTGTTGAAGTGCCACCCATGTCAAAACCTACTATTCGATCAAACCCAGCTAATTCACATGTGCGGGCAGCACCAACAATTCCACCGGCAGGTCCTGATAAAATCGAATCCTTGCCTTGAAATAAGTCACTTGATTTTAACCCACCATTTGATTGCATAAATAACAAGCGTGTTTCTTGAAGTTCAGACGCTACCTGGTCGACATATCTTCGTAAAATTGGGCTTAAGTAGGCATCCACTGTTGCTGTATCTCCACGTGATACTATTTTCATTAATGGCGACACTTCGTGAGATAAAGAGATTTGCGTGAATCCAACTTCCCTCGCTAATTTCCCCAATTTCTGCTCGAACTCCGGATACCTATATGCATGCATCAATACTATTGCTATAGACCGTATTCCCAGGCCATATATACGTTCCATCTCTTTGCCCGCATGTTGCAAGTCTAAATCTTTCAAAATAGATCCGTCAACTCCATGTCGCCCAGAAACTTCACTAACCTCTTCATATAACAATTCTGGCAGAACAATATCTCTTGCAAATATGTCTGGCCGTGCTTGATATGCAATACGCAACGCATCCCTAAACCCTTTGTTAATAAACAGTGCAGTACGATCACCTTTGCGTTCTAAAAGTGCATTTGTAGCTACTGTGGTGCCCATTTTTACAGCTTCAATTTGTTGGCTTGGTATTGGCTGATCTTTTGGTATTCCCATAAGGGTTCGAATACCATGTAATGCAGCATCGCGATATACTTCCGGATTTTCGCTCAATACTTTGGTGGTTGATAGCTTGCCACTAGGATCTTGTCCAACAATATCAGTAAAAGTGCCACCACGGTCGATCCAAAATTCCCAGTTTTTATGATTTTTACTAGACTGTACTGTCGTTGATATCGGTCGTAAGAATGCAGACATTCCATAGCGCTTTTTTAAATGATGTTTGCAATGTTTTTTTAAAAGCTGTCTATTTACACGGTTTACCATCTGACCTGTAGCATGAATTACCGTTGATGAAACGGTGGAAGAAGACATTTTTTTATGGCAAATATTTTAATTCCCCAGTGAAAAACAAAAAAGTTAAAAAAATGTATAGAAACTAAGGCGTTAAAGGAACTAAATGTAATCGATTACGAAAGGCAACGATAATAGAGTAAGCACAGACTACTATCTCCAACTGCTATATTGATGCGGGGGCAATTTTTCAATAAAACATAAATAATAACACAAAAAAAACTTTGCAGAATCTATGTTTGCCGAAAAAATACGTACTACAAAAAGCTGCAAAAACGCAACACAAGCAGCGTAAATGACATGCCAATAACATGTGTATTATAGTAAAATATATTTTATTATTTTATTATTTTATTATTATTATATATAATAATATATTTTTTATTATTATTATACAACCCAGCAACACTATTATAATATACCATTTTATTATTACACTACTTTTTTTATTATCGTGTCGTAAATGAATGAAATGAAATAGATTTTATGAATGAATACAATCTACTGATATAGAGAAAACACCAACACAGAACACTCTTCGTGATACCTAACAAAGATAATACTCCATTCACGTGATATTCATTCTGTAAGAGTTGTATACACGCGTCATATTCCACATAAAAACCACCTGTTTCGTTTTCAGCATTATTATTTGCGTTTACGTAAAGATCGTTAGTATTTTTATTGATTATTTTGGAAGGAACATAAACCAATATTTATCACTTTAAAATGGCGACCATTGTTGCAAATACTCGCAAAAATGATACAATATTCAATAACCCCAACACAAATACAGTGTTTACTACAATTGCAGACTATGCTGTATTTATCAACGATTCATACGACCGAGATAATGAGGAAACCTGTGAGTATAATTTTAAGGGTATTGCTGAAAAAGAAGACACCCGTACAACGAATAACGAAACAGAGGGTGCAGAGGGTGCCAAAACAGAACGTCACGAATGCACAGGCTGGAAGTTCATTTTTAAACATGGTTATACCGAAACTGTAGACAAGGAAGTATTAGGTAAAGAAGGTCATTTGCTGAGTCCATCTATTTCTGCCGTAAAAGTCTGGAAACACCCGAAAAAAGGTCTATGTGTAGTATTTCGAGGGTCGCAAACACTTGGTGAGTGGATTAGTAATTTAAACGTTGGTGGGGAAAAGTTATTAAAACCCAGTCTAGTAGATAACAATTTATTTACATACGAGGAAGTTTCAGTAAGTGACGAAAGTAAAACAAATGAAGAGATAGGAGACGATGAATCAAAGGGCGGGCAAGAAATTATCGTTACTGATAATAAAACATCGATTGTTTTAAAAAAAACAAAAGTGCATAAAGGTTTTCTTGATGGCTATGAATGTATGCGTGACCCGTTACGAAAAGTAATTGAAAAAAATATTGGCAACAACAATATTTGGTTTTGTGGGCATTCACGTGGCGGTGCAATTGCTTCTATTGCTGCTGTTGATATTGCTAATAAATTGAAGTTAGAGAAAAATAGAATCAAAAGTTTAACAATAGGATCTCCTGCAGTTGGTGATGAGATATTTCGAAAATTGTATGAAGTAAAAATTGGTTCTAAAAATACTTATCGAATGATCAATTGTTTTGATCCAGTTCCACTTTTATTTGATGCAGTAAATTACAAAGAGAGGAAAGAAATGTGTAAACATGTTTGTGACCCTTACATACTTGATTTTGGTCCTGTCCAAGTAATGACGAAGGAAGTACTTAAAATAGCAGAGGTAAATAATAAAATTGAAGAAATCGGGAAAAACGCATATAAGCATCATTTGTGTGTTCAATATTTAAAAAATATGTATGAAAACCAAACCGAATGGCAATTCTGGGTAAAATTGATTAAACGGGTGCCATGGGAGAAAATTGCTGAAAAAGGATTCAAATTTATTGAAACCAATGCTAGTAATGGTGGTAGAATACTTTCCTATGTAAACGATGCTGTTACAAATAGTGGTGGTGGTGGTATAGCAAATGGAGGGAAATCATTGATGAATCCAATGAATGCCACGCCACTTGGATGGGCAAATCTTGCCGTTAATGTAGTAGGTCATGCTGCCACAAATTATCACATTCATAAAATGTGGAACGATATGAGTGAACGCTTTGATATGGTAGACAAACGTTTCGATGTTTTGGAAGATTTAATGAAAGATGTGAAACGTGCAGTTGAAGGTGCGGAAAAACGAATGATTGAGACTGTGAAACAGGAAGTTGCAGGTTTACAAGTGGCAATAAAAAGTGAAGCTAAAAAATTGCACGGCAACATATCGAAAAAAATCGAATTAGAATTTACTCGTGATTACATGATCAAATTAATTGCTTCGACAAATAATCTTTCTTCGTATTTAAATGATGACATTACTTGGGAGAATATTAATCCAATTTTTACGGAATTGCAAACAAGACTATTTGATGTAGTGACACAAATTAATAATAGGAGTAATAAACATGAACTGATACAGGATTGTACAAAGTATACTCTATTGACATGCCATGTTGCATTTCAATGTTTTGAGAAAGGAAAAAATAGCAACACCAATTCATATATCAATGGTAGGCGTAAAGCACTTATTGAAGCAGTCGCCCCTCATGCATACCATTGCATACGTGATTCAGATCATTTTGAAGAAGCTGTCCAAATATCTAAATGCTTTGATAGTTTGTGTTTACATATGGACAAAGACATATTTGATAAGTTATTACAAAGTCATGTTGGGGAGAAAATTAAATTTTCACGTAATTTCCATTTAATTTCCATTTATAATGATGCTCCAGGTTTTGCATTTAATAGTAATAATAATACTGATAATACATCGTTAGTACATTGGAAATATCCTGTAAGAGAACGTTTACCAGCATCATACAATGAAAAGGATTTAATTGATCTTTCATTAGTAGTATTAATGATCAACAGTGGCAACATTTATTCTATAAAACAAATAAGAATATTTCAGCATTTGTGTAATTTGTTAAAACAAATATCGACAGAAGCTGATAATATCAGTATTCAAACCATGAAAGATGAATTAAAACAAATACGTGATGAGGTGAAAAAATTAACTTTAGAAAGTTTAGAAGCGCAGGAAAATGATGATGATGATTTAAATGATGAGATTGATGAGAAATTGCGTACTTTAAAAAAGAGAAAAGAGACATTGAAAAAGGATTTGGAGAGGAAGGAATTGGAATCAAATGATGAAAATAGCGACAGTTCAAGTGCACGAGAGGTAGTCAAACGTTTTGTGCAAGTTGTAAGTGACAATGTGAAATCCGTATCGAAGAATAATTTGCAAGATGCGATTGAATTATGTACTAAATTCAATGATGATTTAGTGAATCTGAATAATGGTTATAAAAATTGCATGCCATTTATTAAAATCATTATAGACGAAGGTAAAAAGTTATTATTACGCCAGGAGAAGGAGCGCCAGGAGAGGGAGCGTAAGGAGAGGGAGCGTAAGGATAGGGAGCGCCAGGTGAGGGAGCGTAAGGAGAGGGTGCGTAAGGAGAGGGAGCGTAAGGAGAGGGAGCGTAAACAGAAGGAATTGTATAAAACCTTAAATGAGAAATACAAAAAAGAATTTCCAAGATTGACACCATTGGTATGCGCATGTGAAAAAGGTCGCATGGAGGATGTAGAAGGTATGATTCGTGGTGCACGTGCAGCTGGGATGGATGTCACCGCAATGGTGAGTGAACTAGGTACAGGTGGTAGTAGGTTGATGATGACATTTTTAATGGGTCCTAGGACACCATTAATGGCAGCTGCACATTATGAACATAGTACTATAATTGAGATACTACTACAATGCAATGCAGATACTGCTGCTACTAATGATGTTGGAAGGAACGCTCTACACATCGCAGCATGGAATAATAAAACAACCACCACCACTGTACAACTTCTTCTAAACAACATGAAACTGGAAGATATCAATCACATTGATACATTTGGATCCACTCCCTTGGATATCTGCTATTATTATAATGACATTTCTATCAGACAACAACTAATCGACTTGATTCGCCAAAAAGGAGGAAAAAGAAAGAGTGAATTATAATAGTAAAAGACAGAAGAGTGAATTATAAGAAGAAAGAACTCCCTTTTATCTTGTAATGAAATTACATCCCATTCAAAACCATCGCATTCAATGGAAATCAGTTCAATGGCAGTATATATACTCGTATCTCTGCATATAAATATGGTAAAACGATTCAAATACGCTAAGAAATACATCGATCAAAACGGAGTGGTCCATGAAGTCAAAAAGAACCAATTGTTTTCTGATCGAGCCGTCTGGATGGCAGATGAGCAACAGTGGAGATACTTTAAATGGGACAAGAAACGACAACTAATGAAAATGATCCCAATTAGTAGGGTGCATGCAAGCCAATTAGATGGCGTGGTGCCGTATGAGGAATGAAGTGTGTATTATTTCTTTTACAAAATAATTCAAATCAATTAATATAGTAACAATAATTAAATTATAAATAGTTTGATCCAAACACTTTTCTCTCCTTCTAGCCGATTCACTCATATAAAAAAAAATAACTGCGGTTTGCGATTGCAGGTTTGTAATGCAATTGTGCATCTTTTAAATACCGTAACATGTTTGTAGGCACAGGATTTGCTTTTCGATTAACTTGTTTTGTTATCTTGGTGATAGCATATCCACCCCAGAGAGTTGGGCTTTTTATGTCACCATCATAACGGGTTAGTACATCTACTAATGCAGATTCCAGCTTGGCTGATTTTTTGTTTGCCTTATATGCGGTGATTGCATTTCGAACCTCATCTTCATTACATTTTTTAAATCGTTTATTGATGCAGTCAATCAATTGTATCATATCGCATAATTTATACACAGTTGTCTTTGTTATTTTTTCAACGCCATGCTCATTGTTTAGCAATACAACTTTTTCTTGCGCGACATTGGCGCCATTTGTTTTATTCTTTTTATTAATCTTCAATGTTTTAGCAGCAGATGTCAATGCTAAACGAAAATCTTTTTGCGTTTTAAACGGCGTAGAGACCCATGCATTTTTACCATCCCAAAACAATAAAACAACTGCTTCATTTGAATATTTTATAATCGAAACGGCGTGTTCACTTTCATTTTTATATAAACGAGGCGCAACAAATTTGCTTTTTAAGTTTGTGAATATGAATTGCATGTTTTCGGTTTTCGGCTGATTCGGTTTTACGATAGTTTGTTTTACAATATATCTTTTCTGATTGTTTTTGAATAGATACGATACTGGATATGGATTGTTACATGTTCTAGATGAATTGCATGTACGTCTAATAATTTTATTTGCTACCGATGTGTTGTTTACTAAAGGTCCATTTTCATTTGAAAGGTTACTTAATGTTCCTTTTTCATTTGAAACGCCATTTAACGTTCCTATATTAATAGATTTCGGTTCTATAATGTGTAATGCAACTTCCAATGACTCGATGGCTTTCCTGGCATTTTCTTTTTCAATTTGGGCGTTTTTTAGCTTTTCCAATAAGTCTTTTGTAAGTCCATTCGTGGCATTTATAATTATATTACTAATAACATTGTCATGGCGCTTGAATAATTGTTTTTTGTTTTGGATATGTTGTTGTAATGTCCTGGATTGAGTCGTGGTTGCATTCAAACTTGTAGCAATAGTGTGACTACTATCTCCAACTGCTATATTGATGCGGGGGCAATTTTTCAATAAAACATAAATAATAACACAAAAAAAACTTTGCAGAATCTATGTTTGCCGAAAAAATACGTACTACAAAAAGCTGCAAAAACGCAACACAAGCAGCGTAAATGACATGCCAATAACATGTGTATTATAGTAAAATATATTTTATTATTTTATTATTTTATTACATATTATTATTATATACATTTTTTTTATTATTATACAACACTATTAATATACACTACTTTTTTTATTATATTATTTATTTATTTACTACCGCTCATAATTGGAATAAATAATGTCGTGTCGTAAATGAATACATTTTTTTATGTACGTACGTGCGTACCATGCTAAATTGTAAATAAATTAAAATTGTAAATAAGATGAACCTTGATAAGACTTTCATGTGTCCGTATGCACTTTGGCATTGCAAAAAATTTTCACTCATCATGGTTCGATATTTTAATAATTTATGCGAGTATTTTTTGTGATTCACCAGACGGATTTAGATTTGCAGTGTACCAGGTGGTAAGTGAAATAAGTGATAAAAAATTTTGACTCATCAACAGTATTACGAGGAAGTTATTTTAATGTGGTGCGTATGAAATATTTTGGTTCGATATTTTTTTAATAATTTTATACGAGTATTTTTTGTGATTAGATTTGCAGTGTATTATACCAGGTGGTAAGTGAAATAAGTGATAAACAATTTTGACTCATCAACAATGTGGTGCGTATGAAATATTTTGGTTCGATATTTTTTTAATAATTTATACGAGTATTTTTTGTGATTCACACCAGACGGATTTGCAGTGTACCAGGTGGTAAGTGAAATAAGTGATATACATGTAATATATACTCCTATTTCATATTTGGAAAAATTTTTTGTTGTTTTTTTTAATCTTGCTTCATCCTTCAGATGATTGTATGTATTGTTTGCATTTTTTTGAGATAGGAAAATTGCAAATACTATTAATATCACTAACTATTGTTATTATTATTAAAATAATTATTTGTTGATTATTATTATATTATTTATGATGAATATATTTATTATAATTGAATATCATTATTAATTGACTGGTTAAACAGTTGAAGTTAACCACATCGGACTATGCTGTCTCGCCTTTGCATAGTTCCAAGCGGTCATATGCTTCGACTTAAATATGCGGTGCTTTCATTTAGTACAATGTTGAAAAATGTGGCTCAGCTTTTACTTCTTTCATTCTTCATTTTTTCCATCAACGCGATTGCAGCCGAAAAGCGTGGACTCTTCATCAGTGCTATCACTGCAGCAGAAGTTTCTGCGTTACCAACATACGTTAGCGCGGTGAAGAAAGCAACTTCACCCAACTATTCTTCCACAATCAATAGCTATGTATTATCACCCATATCATCCAACAAAGGTTTTGCGCATCGTTCACTAGATTCACTTCTTCCAATTATCAAAGACTCTGATGAAATCTATATAGGTACGAATTGGATGTCAAACAGTGAGCTGCATCTGCAAGATACCTATTGCGGTCAACTGGTGTTCAACAAAACGTTCGCACAAGCAGATGCACAAGCCTCGGCTCGAGTTGCCGAAGAGTTTGTTCAGCGATATCCAAATGTAAACTTCTCGTGGTATATTACAGCTGAAAATTTTCTTAATCACTTGGCACTCGGTTGCCATGCTGGAGACGCTTGGAACAACACATACGTAGATGGTCCCACGCTTTCCAAAGCCTTGGGAAAATATCTGAATGCTTGGACACGAGCACTGAACAACGTAAAATTATCAAATCATTTCTTGTGGTCACCTTCCTGCCCGGAGACTAGCTATCGCAATTCGAGCAAAATGAGCAGTATTTATCGTGCAAAGCTACTTGAAGGTTTGGTTATACTTCTCAAAGAAGTTCCATTGTTGGATACTTTGGTACTTCAAGATGCAATAGGAAAAGCGTCAAATGTGTCGATTCATGGTGATATTCAATATGGTGTTGTCGCAAACGATACAATATTGCACGCTAACATGGCACAGGAGGCCATGGTACAAGTGGGAAGGGGCGAAAGAAGGGTAAGAATTAACATGGAAATGTTTATTCGATCTGGTCGACGTATTCCTGCCTCTGATATTGTGGACATGGTCTCGGACCCAATAGAAAATAACGAACGAGTAAAGGAGTACAACAATGCTGGATTTCATCTCGGACCAAGTTGGGAAATACAGGATTGGTATAAACAAACAATTGTCGGAAAGAATTGGACAAGCAAATGTAGACAGTGGTTGCCCTGTAAAATCAATAGATGGGCACCACCATGTTGCAAACAATACCCAGGCATGAATATATGATCAAATGAGACGCACAACGAAAAGGATGAATAACTGGATAAAGACCATAATCCACCGTTCAGATTTATATTTTGGAATATTTTTTCGTGTGCCCAAGCCTATTGTGATTTGAGATTTTTCAGAAGACGACCGTCGTGATTGACGTCTATTTTAAGGTAAAAATATAATAATTTGGTTTTTTGTCGTAGTTTCATAGTATTACGTTGTTTTATATTAACTTATTATATTTTATTTTAATAGTAAGTAGTCTAATTAATAGTTAAAGTTCGAAAAAAATAATATTTTTTTTTTTTTTTATTTCTTAAATAATACTTGGTATTATATATAATAATCTAATAATGATAACAACTTATACATCTCATGGAAATTTATGAAATATATCAATTGGTGACACATGACCCATTATCGACATTTTGGTATAGCAACAAACATGTAATTATATATATATATATATATAAATTTACACTCACGTAAAAATTAAAATGCCACCTTCTAAACTGATGAAGCGCAGTCAACGTAGAAAGTCGTCTTTGATTATAACTGAGGTTGATGGATCACCACCAACAAAATCATTGGCAACGAGTATAACGTCAAAACAAGCAGTGGAACAAAAAAATGAGAAGGAATCATCGTCATTACAGCCACCACTATCAGATGAATCAAAGATAAATGTGCCAGCAGCTGATGTAGCACCTCCAGCGCTACCAACTCAAACAAGTATAAAACCACCGCCAGCACCGCTTGGTGTAAATACTTCTACAAGTGATTTAGTAAATGAAGCAAAAAGTACGAAAGCAAAATTGAAAACTAGTATACGGTCATCTTACTATAATAATTTAAACGATTTTAACTTATCTTTTAAACAAAAAAATAAAATTCGTCGGCCTACACGCAGCGCCCCAATATCCCCTGAACACAAGAAAGAAGTCGAGAGACGGGGATCTGTTCCATTTCAAATATCGCCAATTAAAGCAATCAATGTACAAGATATTAGTAATAGTAGTAGTAATAATAATAATGATAACACCAATAATACATCTAGTAATGATGCTAAGGACAAGGAATTCGATACATCTCCTAAATCAAGGTGGGGCCGAGCACTTAGCTTGATTCGAAAAAGAAATAAGGACAAACGTACTAAGAAGTCGCATTTTGAGACATCTTTGGAAACTTCAAACCAACTTTTATTGAATCAGGCAAAATTTCAAGCTGCAAAAATCGATGAAGAATACAAACAAATGATGAAAAAGGTAAATTTGGCATTGGCAACACGCCCAGATACACATTCGACTGGAGAGACATTCTCACAGAATAAAAACGTTCAACAAATGCAAATGCGACCGTCCAGAAAAAATGTCTCCAAGAAAAAATTTGATAGTAGTCATGATGCTATACGTATACTTGGGTTTCTTCCTACATCGTTAGATTTAATTTCATCCCCATCACTACTTTCAGCATCATCCACACT
>Ga0099797_100399_pt1 | contig 28212 bp, 15 predicted proteins | sample Uncmet_Sort48C_1_FD_89871 | JGI IMG/M metagenome (GOLD analysis project Ga0099797, IMG submission 89871) | Marine eukaryotic communities from CALCOFI LINE 67, Pacific Ocean - C012_Sort48C_1 | ecosystem: Environmental > Aquatic > Marine > Oceanic | place: Pacific Ocean: Monterey Bay | collected... | reverse complement strand
CGGTTCACGGACGACACCATTACGTCCGTGCGGCGGCAAATTATTGATGGGATCGCCGGGAAGGGGCTCACTCCTCGAGAAAAGAGTCGCTTTGCTTTCGTGGAGGATGCCTTTGACAATCCAGGGGCGTTCGCCTCCAAAGTGGCCAAAGACAAAGCCGACGGTTTGGAGCGAAAGAAGCAGGAGGTGGCCGAGTACAAGGCGGCCATTAAAGCGGCAGAAAAAGAAGCTGCCGACAAGGCCAAGAAAAATGCCCGGAAGAGGGGTAAGGCGAAATCCGCTGCAGTAGCAAAAGAAGTGAACGAAGAGGACGAGCCCCAACCGGAAGACACCTCTGCCATCATGGATGACGCTCGAGACTTGTGGAGTGTCCTAACAGAGGAACAAGTGGGAAATAGTGAAAATGGAGGAGGTGGGAATGCCGCTGCGGGTGGGTCCTCGGGATCTATCGGCGCCAAAGCGCCTCAGTCGAAGGAGACGTTCGTGCTTTTTGTAGGGGACAAACAGTGTGGCAAGTCAACGGCTGTCAGCATGTTTTTGAACCCTACAAAGGATGAGAAACCTAAACCAACCGTAGCACTCGAATATACTTTCGGTCGGAAAAGCAACGCCAGCGGAAGCGCCAAAGATGTAGCACATATTTGGGAACTTGGAGGGGGGCAGAAACTCTCAGATCTCATCAAGGTACCTATGTCGACGGAGCGTATCGAAAATTTTCACATCATCGTATGTGTTAGCTTGGAGAAACCCAACCAAGCCGTAGATAGCTTGAAAGGGTGGATAGACCTTGTGCGTAGTCACGCCGCCGACTGCGTCGACGAATTGCGTCGCACACGGGCGGGATCGAAAACAGCTGCCCGAATGGCGGAAAAACGAAAGATTCCCTTCGCCAGTCATGCAGAAATGCACCAAATGGATATTTGCCCTGTTCCGCTCACTGTCGTATGCACCAAATACGACAAATTCGCCAATCAAGACCCCTTGAAACGTAAAGTCTTGCTGAGCGCGTTGCGGTACATTGCGTTTTCGAACGGGGCATCGATCTACTGCGTCAGTCGCCCTGACAAAACGTTGCAACAATATTTTCGTGGCGTTATGGGCTCGTACTGCTTTGGAGGATCCTTAAGAAAAGGACATCAACTGGACTCCTCCAAACCACTGGTCGTGAATTTTGGGATGGACTCGCTGAAGCAGATTGGGCTTCCCGCTGGGGCCACCGCCGCGGATTTTGAGGATGGCAACATCAACTCGCTAGGAAGGGTTCGCTTTAGCAAATGGAAAGCGGCCGTGGAGGAACGCTACCCTAAGAATACCTTGGAAGATGAGATGGATGCTATTGTTTCGGACTTCGACAATCAAGAGTTTCAAGAGGAAAAGATTGATGCTGCGAGGGCAGAGAAAGACCATGAACTAGCACAATACAAACACGAAGCTGAGCGGAAGCTGCGCATTGCCGAAGAAATGGCGAAGGAAGGGCCAAAAAAGAAGTCGAAATCTAGTAAAGAAAAGCGATCGAAGAAGGAGCGGCCAGGGCAGAGCAGTGAAATGGATGCTCGTAGTGATGCTGAACCAAAGGCTGTCGCTCCCCCTATGCGGAAAAAATAGGGTGTGGGCACGATTCTGTTAGTTGGGCGCGGTGAAATGTTGTTATAGTTATATCATATCTCATAGTGTTGATAGTGAAATTACGCCGTCAATATAAAGGGTAGTAATTGTATACTAAGAAATAGGGAGTTTTTTTTTTTTACACAACTTTCGTTGAAATATTGAAATCGCATTGTATTACATGTATGTGAGACACAAGTAATACACAAGAAAACTTGTGTGTCCGAATAAAAGATTGAAAAATTAAAAATGCAACGAAACTAAACACTGAAGATGGACTCCTTTGGCTTAGATTTTTGGCACATAAACAGTTTAGCATCTACGGATTCCAACTTGGCGCCCCACGTCATTGGGGATAATGTGAGCTAAAAGTTACAAGCCCTCGAAGCTGCAACAATATTTCGGAAGTAGACACTAATTGTCGTGCGTATCTTTTTCCCATTAAATTGCGAGCGGAGCGAGCACCCTCTGCAAAAACGGTAACCCTGGCCACGTCAAAACCCGTCAAAACGCCATCAATACTCAATGGTGCGGCGAAAATCAAAGCGGAGAAGGTTAGTAGCGCCTGCGCCAGTGACATTAGGTCCAGATTTGTCTGGTCCAAAGACTTCTGGCTCATCGTCGGCCTCAGTCCACCCTAACACGGAAACTGAACCGTTACATTTTGATGATGTAGAACTGGAAGGAATCCCAAGCCCCTGGTCGTCGGCGTTCAGTCCTTCCAGTTCTCCCTCCATTGATACTGGTTTGGATTATCAACATGGAACAGACCCTAATGCGCTTGAAGTACCTGTTAGTGCACCATGCACAGAGTCGACTGGCTCATCGTCGACTTCAGCCCTTGTTGATACAGATTTTATAAAAATAATAAAATAATTTGGGTTCAAGGTAGTGGTGATAATGAAGATCCTGAAGACTTCCAAAAACGTATGAATGGTAGGTTAGCAGAAATTCTTTCAACGAATTTGCCCCATACAGTAGAAACGTTGCGAAATCTTCACCCTTGTGACTTTTGCACAAAAACGTTAGGGAAGAGTTCAAACTCTAGGTCAAAAAATGCAGCCACACGTACGTATCGGTTCTGCGTTGATTGTGACATGTATCTCTGTAAATTATGCAGCAAGAACTTTAAAAAACATGCTGAGGCTAGTCGATTGCGTACAAAAATTGCATTGGAAACTGCCAGTAAAGGGAAAAAAGTTAGGCCAAACAAGACCTCCGCCGCCGTGTAAACGTTAACGAAAAGTTAGGATCATATACCTTTCGAGTGATGCCATATGATAAATTAAGGTCGTTCCTAGACACAGATGAGTCCAAATGCAAAGGGAATCCGGTCTCTTTACTGGCCACAGCGTGGCATGACAATAAGCTGTCATGTATACTCTCTACAATTAGCGATTCCTGCATGGTCGATTGGATGCGGCGAGGAAAAGGTAACAAATACAAGGAAATAAAGAAACCATCGGCAAACGTTCTGTACTCAGCTGTCATGGATGCAGTTGATGTTGCAGACAGGCATTTGACAGATATAAATGTCAAGATACAGACAAGGAAGTGGTATTTTAACGTCTTCTGCATGATATTATCTGCTGCTGTAGTTGAAATGCATTCATGCTACACAGAAGAGCACGGTGAAGAAACTTTTTCTCGAGACGAAGCTGTCAGACGTTTAATCAATGAATGCCATCGTGCAAAATGGGTTGCCCCTTATAAAGAATGCACTACGTTGCCAACGGCAGCACCAGCAACGGATTATTCAAGCCCCAGCCCTATAAACAGGAAACGGCGTTCTCCTGGACAGAGTCCCCAACAGATACATGTCTCATCAACGAATTTGCCCCATACAGTAGAAACGTTGCGAAATCTTCACCCTTGTGACTTTTGCACAAAAACGTTAGGGAAGAGTTCAAACTCTAGGTCAAAAAATGCAGCCACACGTACGTATCGGTTCTGCATTGATTGTGACATGTATCTCTGTAAATTATGCAGCAAGACCTTTAAAAAACATGCTGAGGCTAGTCGATTGCGTACAAAAAATGCATTGGAAACTGCCAGGAAAAAAGTCTATGCATCTAATGCAAAGCCCCCCCGCCACTTACTGCAACAGACCTCCGCCGTGTAAACGTTAACGAAAAGTTTCTAATTTGTTTATTAAAAGTTGCCCACGACACTTACGGGAACAGACCTCGTCCGTCTAAATACGAACGAAAAGTTTCTAATTATTTTATGAAAAGTTGCGTACAAAAAAACCGCATTGGAAACTGCCAGTAAAGGGGGAAAAGTCTATGCATCCAATTCAAAGCACCCACGACACTTACTGCAACAGACCTCCGCCGGGTAAACGTTAACGAAAAGTTTCTAATTTTTTTATTAAAAGTTTCAATATCTACCTGCTATTTAATGTATGACCATTTATTACTCCTGTACACAAGAAAACTTGTGTATTTATTTTTCATGACACAAGTTTCCTATAACTTTTTACTAGGACACTACAGGTGTTATTGACGGCGTAATTTCACTATCAACACTATGAGATATCATAAGTTTTAAGTTTCGTATATTTCATACACACACTGATGAAAAATTGTGGATTTTGACAACAGCAGACAATGTTAAATATAATATACAACCGCTACATTAGTTTTATACTCGTATATAAGTTTTAAGTTATGTTATATATAATTAATTCATTCAAGCTTACCAACATCTTGCCGTCGTCTAATAGAAAAATATTACAATTTTGTAACAAAAATCTACACACTTACTTATACCCTCTCCTTGTTGTTCACATCTAGATCCTATATGGATACTTTTACAGCACGTGTGTGACGGAGGATTGGTTTCTTTCCCTCTCCTTGCTGTCAGCCCAGAGAAAAAAAGTTCAACCGGAGTGGCAACTCCTTCTTCGGGAACCAGTTTGCAAAAATGACCAGACACCGGGAACGCTCTTCAGTCTCTTTGGTGGTGACTTTGGCCACCAGCTCGTCGATGGCCTTTGTCTCGGTTAATTGTATTCTCTGAGTCGGCATAGCCCGTGCGCTTCGTGACAAAGCATGCGTAGCAACCAAAATGTTCATCGAAATGCCCGCACAATTGGGCATGATACGTGTAATGTGGCGGTAGGCAGAATGGCCTGACTCCGTGTATTCTATCAAATAATGCTTGGATACGATGACGGGCAGGTCAAATGTGATTAGATTATATGGACGAACTGGTCCTGACTCATACGCGTAGCCTGGCCGTCCTCTGACTCCCCAGCCTGTCACGCTCTCTTTGCTCCGTGAAACTCGTGCATTACTAAAGCCAACCAGTTTTTCCTGGTGATGACCCCAATATTGTATGCCAAATTGCAAGTCCAGCACATTTACCGAAAGCGATAGAGAAGGTTCAGTGATTATCGCAATACACTCCGTCGATACAACATTGGCGTCCTTGAAGATAGAAAACAACGCGTGTGGGAGGATACTATCTGCAGGAAGGGGTACGAACGAAACATTAACACCTTTGTTGCTAGTCAAAGCTATTGGTGAGGGGATAGGGCTGCCTTCACCCCAACCTATGACTACTTGCCTCAGCCCTGCAATTTGGGAATGGCGTTTGACAAAACCTTGTATAGTTTTCATAGTTGTGTGTGGTGGAAAGAAAGTTGCGATCGAAAACCCATGCGTAGCAACCGACGACCTTTTGTCAACCGATGCACGAGGTGGCACAGTATGAACCACCGGATGAGCCTGCCTAAACTCCTTCTCAACCTCCGAGAGTGAATGTTTTAAACTCCATTGAATGCATTTTCTATTGTGTGCAAAAATTACTTCATGGTCTTCTGGACTATTGATGGTCAAACAATGACCTTCGACACGCGATCGTATCTCGCCCACCGAAAACGTGCTCACGGCCATTAAATGTTGGGGGGGGTAATTCGCTACAATGCTCTTGTTCGTTTTTGCCGTATTTGAGCATGGTTCTAGAAGTGCGCCCGTCCCTTCGTAACAGCGTAGGCACTGATTGAACCCGAGATTTGCTATTCGACTCCAACGCCAACCAGGTCGTGCAGTTTTCAATACATGCCACCGTGTCATGTTGAATTCCATTCTCGATGCATCCTCTGTACAGGGTAAAAGATGCACCTTTATTGTCCCTTCTTCTTTTTCGTAGTCGAACACAAGCTTTGCAGATAGACACATTGGTACAGGATGGTCCATGTTAGACGCGTACATGAGAACCCCATCCGATTTCATCTGTTTCAAATTCACGATAGGCGATTTGCCCGTTTCTAACCATGGTAGAGTCGAAAACTCTCCGTTCACATTGTTTGCCTGCTCCTCGTCTGCAGCAGAAAGTTGAGTTTTCGAATCAGTGAAATTTGGATAATTCAGTATTTGTTTCAACAAACCACCGACTAAGTATTTTGTGCTCGTGCGCAAATGAAAATCGATTTCCAAAAACGACCCTTTCAGATTGAACAAATTAGCATCGGTCATACGAGCCTCCTCTATATCAGGGCCTCTCATAAGAAGCTCACTGTCGTCCATAGCTATAAATGGAATAGTCCTGTTGGCCGGATGTTGCTTCAGCTTGTCCGTGCATGCCTTTTTAAATGCCGCAGTGATCAATTTCGGGCCCAAGCATCCCCAGCAATGGCGCGTATAATGTTTAGGAAGGAGGTCAAACACCGAGGCTAGGATCTTGTCTTTCGGAAGAAAATTTACCAGAACGGCAGAATAAAGACTGAAGCGATGCGTCGATGGTAACGGTGGGGATGCGCATTCTCCTGGGATACCAACGTCCTCTAGCTGAGCAGCAATGCCACAGTTGTTCCCAGGGATACTTTTCCACTGTTTATCATATTTGCATTTCCGTGCATGCCAATTCTTCTCGATGGTCACCACCCTCCCTTGCCCAAGCGTGTGCAAGGCCAGAGGGCGAATGTAAATTTGGTCTAAGTCTAGGTAGGTACCTCCGTATCGGTACACAATCAAAAACCGCATCATGTCTGATATTAGGTGCATGTACCCTTTCGGATCTTTGCGACCTTCCGGGCCCACAATATCGTTGTACACCCGCAAGATATCATTTTGGTTAGCCAATTCCTCTGATATTTCGACGATGTTATACCGTGCGATTGTAACCTGGCAAGTATACCCCAAGGACATGTTGCGCTCGTGACCACGAAGGCTTGATCCTTCGCAAAAAAAATCCGATGGCAAAGTGTTAGAAAAAACGTATACAGGCTTGTTGCCTCCGTACAAAATAGCTGACTTTACTGCGCCGTGCATAATCCGAGACGTTCGAAGTGAAACAGACTTCCCCTTTTCCGTTTCCCACCAATATGAAATGATGTCCTCCGGAACTACTGTTATATAATCGGCTGGGTATTCCTTGGGGAGTAAGGCCTTCGACGGCCCATTCAAGCGGCCCCGCGTCCACCAGGTTTGGGGGATATGGATTTTTAAAATGACTATACTGACGAACCAGGCGACAGAAAATAACAGAAAAACGTAAACGAACCACATTTTTGTTCCAGACTTGGTTGAGGTTCGGTAGCTGCCGCTGCTCGCTGTGCGGAGTATATACCCCATGTTAATCACAACTCGGTGTTCTTTGCCGTCTTGCGGAAGGCAAGACCTCCTTGTCGTAGATCTCGTTTTGGATCTCTGCGGCGTATTGTTGTGCCGCCTTCGCTGGCGATCTGGGACTCTTGCTTTATGTCGTGGAAGCAGCCCAAATGTCTTTTCCTTGGGCCAGTCAGCGTCAGTACCATAAAAACGCGAAAACGAACAAACAGGAAAATGAACACGTAGTTAATTTGTGTAGAATATGGATAGGGGTAATATGGAATAATTTCCTAAATACATGGCAGTGCGTGTGAACGGTCGGTGTACAGTGTACAACTACCGGTACCGCATACGATCACGGTAGATACATGCTTTCCATCACCACGTGGTTCTTGTTCTATTTTTCATTGTTCGTATTATTGGCGCTGGATGAAGTCGATGTCCACATGCGAGAGAAAAAGTCTCAATTCACGAAGATAAACAAGATAACTAGACTAGATGGTTCGTGTGATTCCAACGAACATGTCCACTAAGAATGTGTGCTCATCCAATAAAAGAGGGCATTACCTTCCTTTGCACGCAGGGCAATATCCATCATCACGACGCCCAGTGTTCTCCCATCCTTTGCCGTCCACGTATCTTGGGTATAATCCTAAAACTGGGCGGGAATCAGCACACGCACAGCAGACCTTTATCGCTGGACTCATTTGGCAAACATGGCCACAGCTTTTGGACATTCCGCCATTTTGTCGCATTTCCCACGACGCACCTCTTTTGAGAGCGGGTAATGCCACTACTCTAGGTGGTTCCTCGGCGAGGTTCTGCCTTTGACCGGCAGTATCCTGCAATTGGATTTGGTCTACAAAGAATGCAACACATCTCTCAATGTTGTCTTCCCAATCTTCTTCTTCAAAGTTACAAACGAGGGGCAAATGAGGCGAATGTTCTGCGATGATATGTTTCACCTTTTCCGCATCAAACGACATCATTTCGGTCAGGATCAAAAATAACTGGTCGTCTCTTACAGTTCTATTACCTGGATTGTGCTTATGTTGTGGGGGCTGCTCATCAGTGCAGTGGCTCGCGCCGGCTTTGGCATCGCTTCCCGATTCCCTTTCCACTGAAGCCAGTACTGTCGGTCGATCCACAATAGACCAGTACAACAAGGACCCGTCTCTCAAAGAGATGCTTGCGTGAATATCATCTATGCCTGGAAGAGGAGCCCTGCAAACAGGACAAGATGACAAAGCAGGCACATGCGATATACACAATGAATGCCCACAAGGAAGTGTGCAAGGAACATGCTCGTTTGCATCGTATCGATTAAAACAGATGGGACACTCGAATGGGCCGATATCGTCGTCCACAAAATCTGCCATAGCTCCGGCAGAACACGTTCAGGCCACGCTTTCTCCAACAACTCCAAGTGGCATCAAGAACGAAGCGAACTCAGATCACCTCCCTCCAATGACTATGAACACATGGAAAGGAGCAACGAATCTTCTTGCACACAACACGCATGCACTGTTGGTTCATCCAGTCGGTCGGTAAAATAACCATTTCAAGTTTTCAATTCAGTAATTCAGTTCTCGCGTTCTCGCGCGGTGGCATAGATCGTAGATAGGGTTAGGGATAGGGTGATGAAGTTGTCGTTCGCCATGGTCCACGCCCCGTTCTTTCTTCGGCACGCGGGCGGTGTAGTGCCCCCCACCAATTCCACCGCTATGGTTGACCATCGCGCACAGCTTGTACTCCTTGTTGTTTACGCTCTCTGTAGCGTTCAGCTTCACTTCACTTTCCACACAGGTGACGTTCGCTGAATGCCGACCGTGTCCGAATCATGCATTTGAAGGCTTCCTCCTTGGAGCAAATACTTCCGAGATTGTGAAGCAAGGGTATCACATTTCGCGCATTGGCACTTTTTGATTTACAAAAAGAATTTGTCCAAGTAGTCAAGTCTGGACATTGATCCATTTTACAAACGGATCGCGTCTGGATAACAGAATCGATACGACGCTCCTTCCTCAACGTCAGGGTTCAAACAAAAATGCACCATTCATCAAAACCATTTATTAGGAATACTACCCTTTTAACTATGGGATAAATATACTTCTACAACGAACACTCCTTACCATGATTAAATTATTAGTATTTACACCCATTACAAGCACGCAAGCATATAGACAGAAGAACGGCACAACCACGCTTCGACGCATCGCAACTCGCAGCAGTTGCGCCGTTGCGACCCAACCCTACCCATAACGACATTGAAACATTGACCACGCGGAAAGTCTTGCTTGGTCCCACCGTCGGTGCGTGCATGGGTGCATACGTGTGCCGGAAAGCCCCAATTAGTGGTGCGGACTAAGCAGTTTGATCAGGCTTTGTTGTGACGTTTTCTTTTGCCTTCATTTCTCCAGCCCTTTTTGGATGGAGCCACAAAAGATCGTCTTGAACGAAGGGTCCAGCGTGCTGGATGCCAGCTGGACGCAGACAGCAGCAGACGCCACAATTACGTTGCAGTTCAATCCCGACTCGATCAAGGCTGCGGATGTGAAGTGTAACTTTCAAGGTCGGGCCCTGGACCTTGCAATCAAGGGTAAACACATTTTTGAATCGAGGGCCTTTCCTACGGTGGACGAGTACGATTACGGTGTGGTCGCCCGGGACTGTGTTTGGTCAGTGTCCGATAATACCTCATTGCTCCTCCACTTGCCAAAAGCGGAGAAAAGCGTTGGATTTTGGACGCGTTTATTTGAGACGGACGAGGTTTATATAGACATCTCGAAGCTGGGCCACCCCCCCCATTACGACCCGAAGAAACCACAGCCTGTCAAGGTGGAAGACCCGGAGATGCTACAAAAATTAGCGAAGGAGCATCCTGAATTGAATTTAAAAGTGCCCGGAGAAAAAGGCGCTGAAGTGGGAACCCAAGCGGGTAAGTTTCAAGGGCACTCTTCGTTTTCGTGGTGATGCACAAGGCGATTGTCCATAACATAGTTGTAAACATATACACTTGGGAATAATGACGACGTTAACGTTTAAAATAATTTATTTTTTGTTTTACAAAATTATTAAATTTTAAAAAATATAAATTGCGATATAAAGACAGACTAACTTAACCTGAACAGAACGCATCAAGGCAGTCTTTCAACAACAACAGCCACTGCTCTCCTGCCAAAGCTCGACCGAGACCTCGGAGTAGCGGATCGCGTATTTCCCAATTTTATTTTTTCCGACTTCGAAAGACCAATCAGAATGCGAGAGAGTATTTGCATTATACGCCTTTGCCGCTTAAAATTTTCAACTTTTGTTGGTCCTCTTTCGAGTATGTAAAACTCGTAGGCACTTTGTAATGGTCTCCAGTATTGTCGGCCACGACATCGTTCCAAGCCATGGGATACCCGTTTTCCGCAGCATGCGGCCAGGGATGGTCCATTTTTGTTTTGGGCACGCTCATAGTGACTACATCGTAATCACGAAAGGTAAAAAACAAAGATTTCCAGAAGTCAAGCCAATCGTCCACGATTTGGTCTCCGCGAGTGTTAGAGAACGAGGTCAACTGCGCTACAATGTCGGATTTCGGCGTGCCCTGACGCAGCAAATGCAACATGTGGGCGTCCATCGCTTTGACATCCTCGAAATACCCAGCTTCCACTTGAATGATTTTGTTCTGCACAACAGGGTTCATATCGTCGTACCGGTTGTAAACCAAATTTGCGACCATGTTCGTGACCCACCACGCGGATTTAAAGTTCACTTTCGACGACTGCTTAGTGTCGTCAACGTGCTGGATGCCTTCGTCTTTCCACGAGTCGGATATGGACGAAATGGTGGAATAAAACGGAACGTGCACAGAGTGAGAGGTGCCGTCAACCGCAAACCAGACGATGGTCCCGATTGTATCAGGCATCCAACTTCGCATTTGCGCCACCAAATTCCAGGCCGTTTGCTGAACGCCGATGGGACGCTCGTTGTGGTAGCTCACCCCTTTGCTGTTCTTCCAGAACAAAGGGCGTGCACGGTATGCAGACGTCCACTGACCACTGCCAACATCTTTCCGCATATCAAAGTAAGTATCCTCAAAATGGGAACGCATAAACCAGAAGGTATCGTTCACCGCAATCTTGCGCTTGGACTTGATGTACAGAGGAAACCGATTGGTCAAATCGACCCCTTTCACATAGTCTAAATATTTGTTCCCAAAGTTGGGGTCTTCCGAAACTTGCCGGAAAAAGTTCCACACGCGAATTTCGGCCATTCGTCCTCCTAAAAAGCTGACTGGGTCGAAGGTGTCAGAAAAGCTGAAGTCCGCATCGGTGCCATTGTACAAACCTTGTCGACGAGCAAAATCAATGACATCGGGGGCGAACCGACTCGTTTCTGGATCATTTTGCTTGAAGGTACGGATACGGGCTTGGTTAGCGTGGCCGCAGACATAGCCGTCTGGGATCTTCTGCGCAACCCACACGGACCCAAGCTCGCCATTTCCCTTAGACATGATTTCCATGATCCACACCTCGTTCGGGTCCCCCACGCTGAAGGACTCCCCGTTCGAGGCGTACCCGTAACGTTGCATGAGCTCGTCCATGACGGTGATTGCTTCGCTGGCATTCTTGGCCCGTTGCAACGTGACCCAAATCAAAGAGCCGTAATCGAGAAGGGCGCCTTTTTGAGAACTGAATTGCGACAACCCCCCGAAAGTTGTTTCCGTAATAGTCAACTGGAACTCGTTTGAGTTTCCGACCACGTTGTAGGTATGTGGGGCTTCAGGTATTTCTCCCAAATAGTTGCCAGAGTCCCAGTCGTATAGCGCACGCTTCGCCCCGGTAGTATGGTCGGCCGCAGGGTAGTACCCGAGCGAGCCGTACAAGTTGCCCGAATCCGCAGCGTACGAAATCTGCGCGCTACCATCAACACTCGCACCCGGGGACACGATGTAATTCGTGCAAGCATCCCCGCCAGGTACAAACAAGACCACCAGGCAACAGACGGCGGCGGCCACTTGCCAGGTAGGATATAGAGGTTGCATAACTGACAGAACCCACACCACGAGACGAACGAAAACCCAAGAAGCGGAACACCGAGAAGAAACACTCTACGGCAAGCAGTACAATGAGTTCAATGTCCGACACGATGTCCCCAACACTGCAGCATTGACGAGTGCAACTGTGTGTCTGCCACCCGGCCAGAGAGTGGAAGAGAGTCAGACAGACGGAAGACGGAGAGAGGACTTTGGGTCGGCCTGGTTGTGATGATAGGTAGACACTACCACAATATATGTATTTGTATATGTATGTTACGCCCTCCCAGATCACGTACACCTGGCTTCCCTGCCTCATCGGACATGATCTCAATGGACTTGACCCTGATCGCAATGGTCCACGGGAAGTTCCTGTAGCTGCCTGGACACGGAACGGCGCTCATGGTTCAAATTTCAGTTCCAGCAGCCGCAAATTCTCAAACCCGAACTCCAAACACTCCACTTATGCGTCCGGTGAGTATGTATCCACGTTTTGATAGCTCACGGTCGCGTCTGGACCTTTCTCAATTGTGATCGCAGTAGCACGTTCACTTGCACCGCTAGCCTTGCTTTTCACGAAGGCGGCCGTGTGGACGACTCCGTCTTTTGTGTAGCCGGGTAGGCTGCCCCAGAACTCGCGGTTGGGAATGGCCTCTAGCCCTTTCTTTTGATTCCTGTACACGTTATACGCCACACCACCGATGCAGTATGCACAGAAAACGCCAATGAAGACCCATAGAAATGTGCCAAAGAAATGACCACTTCCGCCACCGCCACCGCTGCCGCCGCCGCCGCCGCCGCCACCACCACTGCAACCACCTTTGCATGCATGGCACGTTGGGAACGAGAAGATATACTGGCATCCGCTATTCTGTAGCGTGATGGCGGTGTCCGAGGGCGATTCCGTCTTTCCACAGGTGAAGTGGACTTCCAATTCGCGCGGCATTCCATTTGGGCACTGTGCCGGGGAACCGTTTGACATCGTCAGAGCGGCCCCTTCTGGAGCTAAGGGTCCCCAACTCGGTGGCTCCGTATCATCGGTGTAAACGCCCAGAACGAAGCACTCTTGCAACCAGCCACTTCCTTTTGTTTGAACGGCCATGCCCGTTATGACACCATCCGGGTCGTTTGGGCATTGCGTTTCAGATGTGCCGCAAATGGTCAAATCGTAGGAATACCCATTTTCATCAGCAGGTTTGTAGCTTTTCCCCGCCAAAGCCGAAAAATCCAGGCCATTGTATTTGCACGCAGGCCCGGCTGCTTGTACGCCACCCGTCACGACCAACGCAGCAATAGTAAACACGGTCGCCGTGAACAATGTAGTCATGGCAGCACAACGAAGACAACTTGAATCGGATATAGGCAGCCTGGCACCCAGCGAGACAACGGACACACACACGGACGCACAGGCATAGAAGACAGCCACACACAGTCCATCGTGCCGAGCGCGTCGTGACTTCCACCGAGGGCCCGCCCAGTCAGGACTCCCTCCGCCCCACAGATAGACTTCTGACCGACCATTCGCATAGCATTGAATGAATGAATATGAAGGAGGCGACGACCACATGATGCGTCTCTCTTTTCTCTCCACGTCTGCTCGGGGAATCTTTTCAAACAAACGAGGGTGGAGACTCTCTTGAATGAACTAACATGCGAATAGGCGAGGGACGAAGGCCGGCCGGGGATTAATACGGATTTTGGTAGGAGGCGAATGAATCCACAGAAGAATGGAGCCCAACTTGGAGGCAGTGCTGTGTGTATAGTGTTCGCGGTGTCGATAGAGCGTTATAATTAGGGTTAACAGGCGATAGGGTGAGGATGCCTCCCAGCAGATCCCTACCGTACTTGTAAACTTGACTGTGCCCAGCTGCGTCGCACACACACACACACATGCCGCCAGCTGGCGCAACAGTCCCAGGAATGATCTCAATGGTATGCCCATGTTCTGCAGATCGAGCGTTCGTCAAGAAATGTAGCAGTTCTGGGTAGAACACGAAGATGTGCACCGGGTAGCATCAAGAATGAACAATCGAATAGACCAAGCCGAACAAGCCACGGTCCACACCGCCACCGTTGCCACTCTTCCTCTCGATCACGCCTTTGTCATTTTCTCCTTTCCTCCGTTGCCATCTGTCCTAGACCAGTCAGCTTACTCAAGATTACTGATACTACACTCTAATCGATGGTGGACGTTGCTTCTCCTGGGAAAGTGCAAATGCGCGACTTGAACGCAGCCCGCACGGCGTATGCGGAGGGCGATATCGAGGCCTCGAAAGCAGCTCACGGAGTAAAAACCCACAGCGAAGGCCACTCCAAAGTGGGTGGTCACATAAAATGCATTGTATTTGGGGGAATGGATGGGATCATCACGACCTTCGCCGTCGTCGCCGGTGCGAACGGTGGCGGGTTGAGCACGGCGGCTATCCTGATCATGGGCTTCTCGAACGTGTTCGCGGACGCTCTGAGCATGGGCGTCGGGGAGGCGCTGTCCACGAAGTCAGAGAACGAGTATATACTGTTGGAAAAGAAGCGGGAAGAGTGGGAGCTCGAAAATAACCCCGAAGGTGAAATTGAGGAGATGGTAGATCTATACGTAGAAAAAGGCATGGCCCGAGACGATGCCCAACTCTGTATCGAGAAAATGGCCAAGTACCCGAAGTTTTTTGTGAACGTCATGATGGTCGAGGAGCTTGAGTTGCAAGTCCCAGACGAGGACGAAAACCCATGGATCGAAGGTGCGTACATGTTCGGCTCGTTTGTGTTTTTTGGAACGATACCATTGCTCGCGTACATTATTTTTGCATCGATGGGAATGACCCAAGAATTCTTGTTCGCCATCGCGTGCTGTATCACTGGCGTTGCTCTCTTTGGTCTTGGCGTCGGCAAATCCCGTGTCACCAAACAGATATGGTGGCAGTGTGGCCTGGAAGTGTTGTGCCTGGGCGGTGGGTGTGCCGTGGCAGCGTATCTCATCGGTGCTCTGGTACATTCTGCATTGGGAGTACCAGCGTAATTGTCTACGAAAGCAGATCTTCCAACTAAAACGACAGGTCGGTGGAACTACTTTTCGATTTTGCGTACCGTAGTTGAACCAAGAGCGTTTTGGAAAAGACTGCATTGTCCGTCCTTATTCTTATCCGTAATTCTTACATACGTACGTGTAGTAGGTAGTAGGATACACACAAAGTTATGATATTAATGTCACCATATAAGTCATAATGCGGATAGTGAAATGACGCCGTCAACATCAAATGTAGGCATACTAAAAATAGGGAGTACTTTTTTTAATTTTATTAAAATCACAACTTTCTTTGACATGATAAGCTTAATTGGATGGTATTTTACATGTATTTGAGCCACGCGAAACACACGCGAAAACGCGTGTCTCAAAAAACAAATATATCTTATGTCTCAAAGAAAAGAAACATAAAAAATAAGAAGATACATGAAACATACGTAATAATTTTATACACACTTTTTTAATGCTACTTTTTCTGTTGCTCCTCCACCCGCTTGACGATTTCATGCTCGATAAAGTGCGCGATTTCTTCCACTGACCAGTGAGCATGCGGTTGGTTTATCGGATGGGGAGTGTTTTCTCCTTTGTAATTGGCAAAGTTGATCGGTGCCCGGTACTCTGGGTGTCGTTTGTTTCCATCCGTGCCAGCGGGAAACAAATACGCGGTTGGATAGTGGTGGCACACGACGTCGCGGATAGGCAAGTCATTGTGGACCAGGTCCATTTTCGCTATCGTCACATTTTCCAAATCTTTGTGATGAGTCGCAACGTCTTCCAGTACAGGCAAGACACTACGAGAGGCAGGACACTCTGGGGAATACAAAAGCAAGAAGCAGGCCCGCGTCGGATCCAGTACGATTTCCCGAAAAGTATCGCTCACGACTTCGACGACGTGGGAGTTAGACGATGCACCGCGCATCCGCCTACCATGCACATCGTCAGCAACGATACCAACTGCAGGGAGTGGCGCACTTCGGACTAAGAGCTGGAGCTTGTAGTCGAAAAAGTTGTTGAGCATGCCCATCAAATCTGCGGCAGTCGCCCCTGGGACTTTTGGACCGAGAAACTTTTCATTCATCGGTCCGTGGGGAATGTTGTCAATCACCACCCACGGTCGGTCTGTTGTCAACGAATACTGTTCATACAGAGAAAATGACCGTGCAGTGGAAGGTAGCGCGTACAGAAACGTGAACCTTGAATCGTAACCGGACTCGCGGACACGCGCCTCGAATTCATCCAACGGCCAATTTTTACGGAGCTGGTCTCGGTCTCTGAATCGTTTCGAAAGATCTATGTCGCCTTTGCACGCGCACAAGACGACGAGAAAAAAAGGGCGCCCTTGGGCTAGTTGACGATTGATCACAGGGGGCGCAGTCTCTTCAAAGAGTTTTGACGCTTGGAAAGCTTCTTTCACATCCACGTGATCCACAGGAACTACAACACCCACCCCGTTTCCCGTGCATTCGTTCTCACATATAAACGACTGGTGTTCGCAATCACTATCACGGACCCGGCGGCCATTCTCACACTCACAGTACCCTGATGCGCCTGTGTGAATGACGGCGTCGCAGGGAAGGTCTTTTTCTGATTCACGAGGACCATTTGGATCACAATTTCCCGTCTGCCTCCACGACACACATCGTTTCTCCAAAACATCCGCCACTGCGTTGGCACCCTTTCCACTTGCGACATCGCCGTCAGTACCAGAGTCCAAATTCTCGTCGTCGATGACTATGAATTCGTTTTCCCCTGTCACCGGTCGAACCGCCCCGTTCTCTCCGATTTCGGGATGAATGATACGAAACGCAAGTTTGTGACCGAACTTGGTCATGGTTACATCAACGGTCTCCGCATTTTGCTGAGGCAAAAGCGAGCCTAAGATGGAATTTTCCGTTCCTGTCTTTTTCAAGACTTCAATCACAGGGACTTTCACGACAGGAGAATCCGAGACCACTGCCTTCAAAGCAAACAACGAGAGCAGCGCCCAGGCAGGCACACCCGGAAGAAACATGTGCAACAGACTCACGCACACACGTGCACCTCGAAGAAACACCACCCTCCGGCGCACCTCTCTCAGTTCACCCTCCTCCGCGTCCTCCGCACAGAACTGGTCTCTCTCTTTCTCTGGCCCAGACGTGAGACAAGCCGTCCGTCCGTCCGTCCTTCAGTGTCTGTTGATGTTTTGAATCGAGCGTCCGCCGAGCGTAACACTTTATTATGTAAATCTTGCTTCATACGTATCTATCTACCTACCACTACGATATTATATTAGCACATGTATGTACGCAGTATTTTAGTAGTAAGGTGTCCAGTACGTTGAAGTACTTCGGCAAGGAAGATTTTGGAAGAATGAATCCTGCAAAAGTCAAACGGTCTGGTTCATCCCTTGCCCCTTGAAATAATTCTCTAGCTTCACTTTGTCTTGGTCTTGCTCCTCTGTTAAAGGTGGGTACTCGTACGTCTTCATTTCGTGTCGACGGGAAACGATTGCGGAAGCTTCAGCTTTGGACAATGGGCTGGAAGATAAGATGTCTGCCCAGACCGGCCCCAAGTCCAGGGTGGAAAAATCACTCATGCGGTACTCTTCGCAGAAGACCTCGTCCACCAACAGCAAGATTTCGGGGCCCGTGAGCACTGTAGGAAACGGCTTCACTTTCAAAAATTCTCTGAGCCTCATCAACGACGGCGACGGGCATGCTGGTTTCGCAGGGGCGACATACTCTGTCCCCAAATGGGCAAGCACGGTATCGACGGGGGCGTACAGCAATGCTAAATTGGTCAACAAGATGGCGCACATGTTATCCACATCCCGAAACAGCTCGGGGTATTCAGCCAGCGAAATGGTTTGCATAAAGGCAAGCGCCGCTGACAACACTGATAGCACATCTACGCGATACTGCGGCCACCTACCTCGCGACACATTTTCGGATAACCGACAAAGCAACGGGACAAAGGTGGCCAGACATTCTGCAAATACTTGGGCAAAGACCAAAGACTGCTTTCTCGGAAGCTTCAGCAGCTCCTCGAGCAGCCTGCCCATGTTCACGATCCACATGGAAATGGTACTCGTACAGCGGGAAAATTTGTCACGGCCTGGGCGATAATGGTCCCAAGGCTCGTAAAACAGCGTCGTAATAATCGCATCACGTGACATATTCGCTGCCCTAACGACGACCCCTGCAGTCATTTCAGACAACGTTGCGTCGAGTTTGGAGGCGACGTCGGCGTCGTGCCACGTGCGCTTGGTCCACATGGTGAGCAATGCATCCACCCGTTGACAATGACCCAGCAACACCTTCGTAGGAGACGCAGCACTCTTTCGTTTAAAAGCCTCCAGCTCGAAATGCGCATACTGTAAAACAGTCGGCCCAGCAGCCACGTCTAAGCAGTGTGACATTGTAGCATCTTGTGCGCAGAAAGGGGACCATAGCTGCAGCGCTGCCACGGCCCTTTCCTCCCACTTCTTCAAAGCACGCTCGTCATCTTGAAAGCGTTTGTACTCTTCGCTCTGGACTATGGTCGGCTGAAAAAACTCTTGCATAATCGCGAAAGTCTTTCCTCGCAATTTGTCGTCTTTAAACATGTCATAACACTCTGGGGAAATCATGTCTGCGACTACACTGACGTCACTGTTTGCGCCCTCCTCCCCGCCCCCGTCGACGAACCGACCAAGGAACTCTCTCCATCCTTCCGCAGTTCCCTTGAGGGCGGTCGCGGTGAGGATGGAGAGGAATGCCTTTCTATTAGTCTTCGCCTTTTGCAGCCCCGGCTGCGCTAGCGTGAGCGAATTATCGAAGCTCTTTACCAAGGCATTTCGCTCCTCGTCCGACCCTGCTTGTAACAACGCTTGAAAGAGCATCGGCAAAGGTGCACCAGCAAACGCGGACGCCCCCCCACCATCCATTGCGCAACCGCGTTCTTGATGTGAAGACGACACTCCGACAGACCGTCCGTTTTGCCCTGGGACGTACCCTAAAGGAGAGAACAATGTCCACGGCCCGCCGCCGAATCTTTGGATGGTCCTGCCCTGCTATGGCGGGCGGGTGGACGAGAGTGGGGAAAGGAAAAGCGAGGCATCGACTCGATCGACGAGAGAGAGAGAGGTACGGTATACATGTATACATTCATTCATCGATCCATTCATCCATTCCCAGTCGTCGTGTATGTTGTAATTAGGGTACTATCAATCTGATTATTAGCGTTTCCGGTGCAGTTCCTCGAATTCGTTGGGTGTTTCGAACCCATCTCCGGATGTACTTGCGACCTTCTTATTCACCGCACACTAGAGGGGGTATTCACTGGGGTATTTTATTGGCCGTTGCGTGTGCCCCAACGAAACGCTGTTTTCATCTCTTCGTTGCTAGCGTGAGTACGGACCGTCAACTCACGTGTTTTCGAACGATGACCAGTCCAGCATACATCAGCAATTTGCCTTGGGAGGCACACTATGGAGCAGGAATTGTTTTGTGTTTGTTTATCCTATTCATTGGGTACGTGTGTGGTTGTTGTAGAGCCAAGAAGGGCCTAAATGGGAAGGAAGAAGAGGAAAATGATCCCGGCTGTGACTGGAGTCTATTGTTCGTCTTGGCAGGCATTGCGGCAATGATTGCAGCAGTCTGTGCGGTCAACCCGGACAGGTAAAGCACGCCCTGCCAATATAAAAACTACTCGGCGCGCCCATCGGCATTGATGTTCCCTACTCATTTTCCAATGTCTAGTCCAGCACCATGAAAAACGAGAGGATTACGGGAAATACTCACCGACACGAACCAGACCCGGAGAAGATGATGTAACAGTTTTGAAGGTTTCGATTTTTGACATATCCCGGTAATAAAAACTGGATAAGTGTGTGGTGCGGTTTACTTTTGCCTCTCTATATATGGCACAGAGAATCATGTTTTTCTCTCTCTTTTTAAAACGTGAGGAGGATGACGACGAAAAGAAAATCTTTGATGGTGGTAACGCAACACAGAGAAGAAATGAAGTATTCATATTTTTATTATATTGTGATAAAACATATGATTGAAACAGAAACCGGGCATCTAAAACAAAATCACGCTGCTGTTTCATAAATCGCAACGATGAACGGACGGACGGACGGTCATTTGTTACACGGGCATTCAAATATTCACTCGGTTGCAAGGAGACATCTTAGGAAGGATAGTATAGGGAAACCGGACTAAATTGATTTCTGCGACAAACATTTCTTTTAAAAATTAAGTAAGTACAGCCTCTCTATAATATCTTATACTAATTACTAAGTAAGTATATCATATTGTTTTTAAAACATCTATAAATATAGAAAATATATTCTATGTTTGCATACATAACAATAATATATATATTATCGCTGAAATCAGTCTGTTTTTTTCTTCGAATCAATCAAGGCATCGAATCGCAACTTTGGGTCCGTCCAAGTGACATGCTGTAAAGTAGTATTGCTTTTCAAAACGTCAAGCAAAAAATAGTACAGTTGAATTTCATCGCTCATGTGCCCTGGGTAGCGCTCATTTCGTAAAATAAACAAAGCGTTGCATATATCAAGCAAAAGATCGGGATATTTAATCTCATCATACGTAATCGATTCAATTGTCGTCCCGAAGATGCCTCGAAGCGTGGATGAAGTATAGATGAATACAAAGTAGTAGACAAATATAGCAGCTAAAGCTTGAGCGTCTTTATTTTCGGTGTAGCTTCTCGCAATTGTACCCGCCAAAGTATTCAAGTTTTGTGTCTTACTTTGGTTCATGTGCATCCGAAGCTGTATACCCGAGGGTCGCATCGAACTGTCACGAATGTTGTCGTCAAGCGTGAGTTTCCACAGTGCCCTGCCACTAATGTCCACAATAAAGTCTATCTCAAGGCGGCGATTTTCTTGGACGTTCGTTTTCTTGTGTATATCTACTCGACCCTGTTCCGAATCGAATTTCAATGAAGCTTCGAAGGGGTACTGCAGAAAGCCCAGTCGATGTGTAATGTTGACTCCACTCGCATACAGTTTCAGAGCTGTAACAAAGTTAGTCCTGTTGTGCTTTGACAAAGGAATGGAGAAATTGTATTTTTCCACCTCCACCTCCTTTTTCTCAGTATCATCCCATAGTGAAGTCACTCCAAAATTGAAAACCACAGTCGAGTTATGGTTCTGATCTTCCAGTAGCGCGTTTATTTCAGAAACAAATTGCGATGGAGGATTGAAAGCGTGGTCTGGAGTAGGTTTCAAGCCTACAGTTTGAATAGATACCTCATTTTCATCCCTGTTGACAACCCCCTTTTCAAACCGGTATTTATTATCACAACGGAACAACTCAATATCATCGACAATTTGCCTCTTCGAATCTGTGAATTGCAAGTGAACGTTTCCGGTCAAGGCAGTTATTTGGCCGTTATATTCTTTCGTCAGGAAACCAATATTATCGAGATCACTCACCCCAATTAAAGGAGGAACAAGCAACAACAGAAATAGCGCCCAACAAATAAGGTCCGCGTATAATACTTTCCACCCCCGCGGATATTCTTCCTTTCCCGACAACACATCGGCAAATCGTTCACGATAAGACATTTCACATTTTACCTTGAACAGATGCGCATGGATATCATCGAATTTTAGCCACATGAATGCATCTAGCGATGTTTTGGCGGTGATATAATCCATAAACGCTCGAATCGTTTTGATAAATGGAAAATACTTGAATATGGTAAACGAGGCGGACATCAACGGGCCATATCCATGGCGACTGGTCATAGGTCTACGGTCCCGTGCCAACGGGACATACCCGAGACGAATTTGAAGGGCACTGTAATATAAAATGATAAACAATAATATCATGGAGAGGTGTGTTTGCCATTCCGTGTGTCTTAATAATCGTTTGCCAGTGTAGTAATAGCCATACGACATACCAACCAATACTGAAAAGAGGTAGTGAACCACAAGTTTCAGCCGCAGGTCAGCCTTTGCGTATGCTATACGATCCAAGAATATGTAGACGCCAATGGAGAAGAGAGAGAACATGTAACTTTTAAAAGTCTGTCTAAACACACCAAAGCCACCGCTTTTTTCCTCCTCCGAAGCATCAGTAGAATTCACGATCAAACGCCAAAACAGGTAGACAATTTGCCACGCAAAGGCGTAGCTATAATAATTGTAGCCAGTTTTTTTCAGCACGGAGGATCCCACGACCGAACCTACATATGACAGTACATCGTCCAGTTGCTCTCGAGTTTCAATGGCATCTTCTACAATCGCCTCGTTGACGTCTGGCCACACAAAATCAATATTTCTTGGCGCGACTCGATCAAAATATTTTGATATGCACAAAGGCAAAAAGCGCCAAAACGTGGACTCTGTGTTGTCATTCACAATGACCCCGGGCTCGCCACCAGCCTGGGCAACTACTTCTTCATTCCAATCAGAAGGCCGTGTGTCGGTAGCGGCATTGCCACTGGGCCAAAAGCCCGCTTCGTGGACAATATGCCGATGGAACATGATGGCTGCGATCAACGATGCCTCCAAAATCCATATTGGGACATGGGAGCCGCTGCTTGCACCAGTGGAGGTGGAGACAAAAGGCTCGAAGAAAAACGCGGTCCATATATTAGGCGAAGCAATAGGGAAGAGTGAGGCAAATACGTGCGAGACAAGCCGAAGATTCAAGAGGAAAAGGGTGTAGTACAGCACGCATGTCCAGTAATGATACCGTTGACGCCTCTGCTCAATCAAACCGAACATGAAAAACGAGAGACAGAGCATCCCGGAGAAAAAACTAGTTTTAACAAGAGGAATCAACACTACCAGAATCCCACAAAAGATCTCAGTCCGGACACACACAACTTGTTGGAATTTCTCGAAACATTTAGTCGTGGTCATCGGATCCCTCAGTATCGCATCCTCAGCACCTTCCTCCACTTCCACGACAGGCGCGGGACTCCCAGGCGCGATAGGGACATCTTCAACCACTTCGTTTCTAACTTCCGGAACTGTGACTACTATAGGCGCGGAGTAGACACTTTCTCCCCAACCATTGTAGGCGCAAACTTTAAACTCGTACTTTGTCGCTGGTTCCAGGTCTTCAATTGTTGCACGCTCCTCATTCTTGACGGACATAACCACCTGAAACTCGCCCATAAACGCTGCAGAGGGGAACCTTTGCATAACTATTCTGTAATAAACGACACTCTCTGTCTTTTCCCCGTTCCATGTGAGCTCAATCGTACCGTCAATGTCAGTTACCCGCCCTTTCAACTTCTCTGGGGGATTGGGCAGCGCACGGGCACCAGATTTATTAAGCCCACCATTGCGAACTTCGTGCTGCCATACTTCAATTTGTGAAATGACCAACATCAACTTGTTCTTCATCCCAGCGTATGCTTTCAAGCTGGAGTACCACATACGGGCAGCACCGTACTTTTCTTCACCACCAGCGATTTCCGAGTTCTTCACACAAGTGGCTTCCATGGTTTCGAAGTACGTGGGCATAAATTCGGTATATGCAGGGTGCGACAAGATATGGGAAGTGATTATGATAGCAAGGAAAACGGTGAAATGGCCGAAAAAGTATAACGGCGAGTCTAGTGCAGTCCCACAATCGACAGGGCAATCTGTGGTTGTCGTGTTTATCTCAAAACAACCACAAGCACCTGGAGTTTTTTCCGTATTGTCAGAGGCAGGGTTCAATTTTCGAAGTCCAAGCAGCACGATGGCCACACAGCTGACATCCTCACGACAGTCATCCGACGCATCGAGTGTTTCATTGTGATTGATGACGACGTTCTGGACAACGCCCGGTAAATTGAACAAAGGCGCTTGAAACACAATGATCAAGAGCATCATAAGAACATTGTACGTTCGTACTTTACCAAGGGTACTCAAATTCAACCGCATATTCGTCCATACAAGGTAAGAGGCAATGGCTGTGTACACAATGCCCATGAGGCCATAGTTACCTGCTGTCAACATGAGGCCGGCGACGTACAAGGCAACAATAAAAAAATAAGGAGCATACTTGAAAGATACTAATTGAAATTGATCCCAAGCACCCCATGTTTTTATTGTAAAATTGTCTTTTGAAGATACGGTGGGCACGAACGTATCCATGCTTCGACCAGGATATGCCGCGTTAAAGTTCCAAACGCATCGAACATGGACCATCGATGCCATGACGATGATGAAATCTACCATACACGACAAAGTGGATTCGCCCGTAGCCTGCAGCGACAGCCACCTAGCCAAACCCGTGCGGCCAGTGTCAACATCAATATCGTTTAAAAGCTGGTTCCATGCCTCGCCAGCAGTTGCGGCCAATTGTTCTGGCACCTTCAAGTTGGCAATGTATTTGGTCACGGTCGAAACAAAGCCTGTTACGATGACGAAAGAAAATTTCCGAGGCGACTGTACCCGATGTGCATTTATCGTTGCCACCAGGATGCATACCATGTAAAGTAGCGACAAGATATCGACGTGGACGAAAGCGGCGATCAGTATGAGCCCGATTGTGACGTCATATGCAGCATAAAATTTGATGTATTCGGAGATGGCCAATCGGAGTCCGATGCAGCAGGGTCGGTACCGCCGAGAGCCCACACCACCGTCTTCTACATCCTCCTCTCCCGTCCTCGTTTCTTCGGCAGAGATCCCTTCACCAGCAGTGCGCCGAGTTAGATTAGCGTGCTCATCGGCCCTGGACCAGGCAACTATCGCTGCTTCAGCATCAGAGCGGAACTTGATCGTCAACTTCATGAGCATACCTGTGACGATCAAAACAATACTTGGCGCCAATGTGTTCCACATTTGGCCAAAATCCGCACGCTTTGGCTGGGCAAACGAGTCCGGCTGCAACCTAGTCACAGTGCTGCCAGTCATCCCGCTTATCGGTGGATCCCAGGCTAATCTAAGACCCACCCATTCAGTTACCTCGAAGTAACCCTTCGCCAAATGAAAGAACATCTGAAATTGAAAGCACACGGCAGCAATGCCCTTAAAGGCACCAAAAGCAAACACAACACGCCAGCCATGGATAAACATGGGCAAGTCTATTGAATTGTCCTCGTCACCAGCACTCGTTTTGCCATCGCAACATGTTCTCAAACCCGAGTTTTCCCAGCTGCTGAAGATTACAACAAAACACAATGTGCACAAAAGGATAAAATTAATGACCGACACATCACGAGCGCACACGTAAGCAGCGACCAGCAAGCCAGCTTTGCAGCCGTGAACGTAGCAGACATATTTGAACATACTGCCAGCATCTAGAAACCATTGTTTCCACGCACCGTTTTGTGTATGCAACTCAACCTCGATGGTCACGGGATCCACGGGATGGGCGCCTTCTTCGTCGCTGAGCGCCCTGTATTGATCGTCCGGGGTCACGAGATGACCAGATTTTTTCCTTCGATGCGCAATTCTACCCAAGCTGTTAAATTGAACCAGAAGTACCACGAAAGTAATGAAGTTGATCAGGAAGCCCAACACTCGGTCTTGCATTTCTTTGAATTTGCGTAACCCTAGGTCAGACTGTGTCATATAAATAGAATGCCGGGTATTGTTGTTGGTAATGTTATAGGAACACTGCCACTCATCCTCGTTTTGCACATGTCTATCGCACATCACCCCCCACTGAGAAAAAAATCCACCAACCCACTCGAACACAACGCGAACTTGATACAAGTAGAGTGCGACCAGCATGGCACCCTCGACAACGATCCACCAAAATAGCCACCGTCTTGTCCACCGTGATTGCAACTGGTCATTTCCAGCGTACACCGCGGTGAGAAACAAAACGCCAATAACGTCAATCAATGAGAACAAAGACATGACAGTCGGGGGTTGCAAAGCCGAGATGAAGACCACAACGGTGAGGACGACAAGACCACCCTTTTCCAAAAGCTGCAAAGGCACGTCGAATAGTACGAAAGCGACGTTTTGGGGAAGCTGCGACGTCAACTGCGTTAATATGCCATAATTATCCCGCAGCTCATCGGACGAATACAACTGCAGTTGCCATGCAGACGTCAGAAAGATCACTGCGGCAATGGCAAATTCAAAATTTGAATTGAATAGCAAATCGAACACGTGTCCAGACGTCGGCCCACTGAACATACCCCACAGAGGATCAGATGGTTCCTTTGTTGCTTTCCACACAAATTTTGCGATGACGACGATCCCCGCATACATGACTAGAAGGTACCAATAATCCTCTCTCCATTTTTTTTTGACGGCAAAGATCACCAAAAAGGACAAGTATCCGACGTTCACGAAGTCGACAGTCAACACACCAGCCACATACAATAAGAGCATGACGACAAGGTGGGTGTACGTCCACAGCAGCTTCCACAACACGCGGCACAGGGTGCGCGCCGTCAACGTCACTTCCCACAGGTTTACGTTCCCTAAAACCCACCACCTCCAGCCACTCGGTTCTACAGGTGTAATTTCTCGCCGCATTTGTTTGATCTTCTTTGGTGTATAGGTGGGCACGTCCTGCGACCCGAGATGGCGCAATGCGCCCCCACACATGGTTAGCGCGACCGACTGCATCAACACAACGGGCCACGCGTGTGTGTCCCATGCAAGGCCCAACTGTGCTAGGACCTCACTATTTTCTCCAAACGTCGCCACTTTAATCAAGTCAATTCCAAACAAGAAAATCAAATTTGCAATTACACTCCAATATGCAAACATTATTCTCAAAAAAACGTTGCTGGTCGCTACTTCGTACACCGCACTCGACGGAACGCAAGAAGTCAGGACAACCCAAACCAGTAATGGGGAGAACAGCCACGTCGCCGTGGGCATGGAGCACGTCATCAAAAACACCATGAGCAAAATTGACCGCCGTAAAAATCGCTTCGATAGTTTCAATGTTCTCAGCTGCATCTTGAGCCACCCCTTTGAGCGCTCCATCATTGTATACGGCACCTCGATCAACGCTTCGGTCAACGTTCTCGGCCGGTTGTCGGCATGCGTCGGCGGCAGGTCCCGAGCTTCTTCGGAATGTCGTGGCGTCGTTCCCTCTTCTTCCGGAGCGAATGGCACTTCCTCCCTAGCATCGGCAAGCAAAGAACGCCCGGCAGTGTCCATAAAATCATCCGAGACAAGGTCGGTTTGACCCCCTCGTATAGCAGCACGTTTTCCAAGTGTGTCTTGTTGTAAGTCATACAGGACATGGCCCAGTGCTACGTAAAGCAGCAGAAACGAGCAGAGGGAAGTCCATCCGGTCCAGCTCCCTGCCGGCAACTCATCCAAGCGGACGAAGCCGACCCAGTTTAGGTCAACATCACGAGGGATGGCCACTAGTAAGGTGTACCAGGAAAGGCACACTGCAGCAACAAAAAATCGGAAACAATACAGAGCTGGTGCGAGGAAGGCGTGCACGTTGCGTACCACTCTCATCGCGTACAGAGCGGCCCCACATTGCAGCGATACATACATGGCCCATGTTACGATGGAAATATTGCTGACACATGCAGCCAGAGACGAAAGATAGACAACAACGACCCAAAGACCAGGGCTTCTGGGCAAGCGTCCGATACAGCTGCATATCGCCCCAACCACGCCCGAGCCCCGACGCTCCTCCTCTTCGAGGCTTTCTAAGCGGAGGAAAGCAGCGTTGCGTTCTTTGCGCGCCCGGACCAAGCCGGCGACGGAGTACAGACACACCACTACGTCTGGGAGGATTTTCAGAAAAATCACCCTCGTCAAATTGTTCCCCTCTCCATGCTCCATCTCTCCTCGTACAACGAACAAGATCTCAGAAGGGAAGGCGAAGCCCACTGCCAACGATATTGCCCAGACCGTATGCACCACGCAGGCCAGGACGGACGCAAGCGCGAGTATGGCGAAGAGCACGAGCCATCCGGACAAGCGTTGCGGCCCTAACGTTTGAGACACGAAAAAAGAGAAAAAATAGACCAAAGAAAGTGTTGAAAAGCGAACACAAGAAGCCAGGAGCAAAGACAGGGCGCCGAACGTCACAAAAAGCGTGTACGGCACGCTCCCCACAACGGGGGCTTCGCGC
>Ga0099797_100398_pt1 | contig 28216 bp, 10 predicted proteins | sample Uncmet_Sort48C_1_FD_89871 | JGI IMG/M metagenome (GOLD analysis project Ga0099797, IMG submission 89871) | Marine eukaryotic communities from CALCOFI LINE 67, Pacific Ocean - C012_Sort48C_1 | ecosystem: Environmental > Aquatic > Marine > Oceanic | place: Pacific Ocean: Monterey Bay | collected... | reverse complement strand
TGAGACAAGACCAAAGGACGACACGATGAACATTACTCCTAATCGGAATCAGGCCACAACTGAGGAAGAATCGCGACAAGCACGAGCAGCCGGCACCTGCTGCAGACGTTTTCCGTGGCTGATAGTGATTCCGACGATATCTCTGGCATTGGCAGTGATCGGCGCACTCATTGTTTTTACGAGGACAAGTCGAGGTGGTGTGAGGTCTCATCTAAGAAATTCAGACTCCAGTGGCACTGTCGACACCAGGAATCATGACTGGAAGACCAGTCGCGCCCAACTTGGCTTCATAAGACGAACAGATCCAAACACAGATATACCTGGAATAGATGACGACTCTGGTTATCACAAAACCAGCGAAACTTACCCGAATTCCGAAATGCCAGAGGGCGCACAAGTCTCGACCGATTTTGTTTCTCGTCTGTGGTCATTATGCAAAAAGCCGTGGATCCCGATGTCCGTTGGATCTGGCGTAATATGGTTATTTTCCCTGGATCTGATCCCAATTCGTAGAGTCTGGGTCTATTTGCTCAACCTCTTGTCGGATAGTAATATTCCACAACCCGCGAAACAAGAAAGTCCGAATGATTTCAATAGCAACGTCGTAGCGAGCAGGTCGGAAGCAAAGGAGCATATTACCAATGGCGACGCAAAGAGTCACTCCGACCAATATCATCATGTCTCAGAGACAGCAGCCAGCGCAAAAAGCGACGACGCTTCATCAGTTACCAGCGACGTACTAGTGAAAGGGTCGGAAGCAAAGCAACATGTTGCCAATGGCGATGGAAAAAGTCACTCCGGCCAACATGCCTCAGAGACAGTAGCCACCGCCGAAAGTGACGCGTCATCAGCTACCATTGGCGCAGGTTTTTTGTCGAGTGTCACAGATCCCCCCTCAGGCGGTCTAGGCGCCGTAAATCTGAAGAGTGAATACAGAAAGTTGTTGGAAGATGCGTTTGTAAAGACAAGAGAGGCGGTCAAATTCCCAAAGACGGCCGTCGAGGCAGGGAAAATTACCGGGGCTTCTGAATTTTGGAAGCTCGATGAAGAGTCGCGTATGGAGTTTGCAGTCGACTTTCAAAATGTTTTTCCGTCGCTTGATGGTAGCGGTCTTTTCGGTGAGCATAAGCTACAGCCTGTCGCCGAGAAAGGTCCAGCAGGTGAAAGTAGCCAAGGAGAGAAAAATCAAGGTGAAAAGATTCGTGTGACGGACCTTCTCAATGGGCTCCTCGAAGAGGTCTCTGAAATTCGACTGGAGAGGCCCATTCTAGAGCCCATCATCAAAAGTAACAGCTTGGCGCTCGCCTTGATGAATGCTGCGGCCTGGGGTGTCGATGAAGCTACAGGTCATCGTGTGCGCAGTGCAGCGCACAACCATTTTTACGAAGTTAAAAGCTTGAGAGAACGACTCCACCAGCTTCTTAAATTGATGGAGGAACATCAAAAACGCGTTGAACTGGAGAACAGCGATGTGACTCCTGAAGAGCTGTCGTCGTGTCGCAGTGAGGCAAAAAAAATCGCAGATCTAGTTTTGCTTCCCCGTGGTAAAAGTGATGATAACAGACCAGCATGGCTTCTCGCAGATACCTTTCGAGCCTTGGCGTTCGTCTCGACATTGACTTACAGATATGATCCCGCAGAAGTGCAGATGATATCAGGTAGAATCATCGCCGATGGATCGGAGGGCAGAGAAGTCATGTTGCGGTCCGCTCGTGAACGCAGACAAAAAAGCGTTGATGACTTGGAATACTGTATGTCGTTTGTCTCTGGTACTGGTCTTCTCCCAAAACTTCCGGCTGTGGAGCTTGGAAGAAAAGCAGATATGCATGAGCGGGATGGTTATGATGTATTCGATGGCTCAAATTTTGCAGCATTCAGAGCCTCTGTGGAATGTGAAAAACTCAGGTTGGAGAACCTCAGAATCTTGTCAGTCATTGATGCTAGCGATTGGTTTGCTGATTCTGACGGAGTAGTGTCGTCAACAGTGGGTGTCAATTATCACGGACTGAAGCTTCGGAAAGTATCTGCGGATATCAGGAATGGTGGCCGTGATTTGGATCGCAGAGCCCTTACGATACAGACATTGCAGGTCAGCACGTGGATGGATGTGATTCTCGATTGGGATATTCATAGCGTCGGTTTGAGTGATCGATGGGCGCAATACATCGACATCGCCAAAGCTGTGAGGAAATTTGAGAACTCTCTCTCCAACTGGGACTCTGAAGAGGATGACATCTACGCCAACATGCTGGAGGCTTACGCCAAGATCCCACTGCCGCTGCAAGAGACGTACTTTCTGTGGGTTCTCAGCGAAGCTGACCCTTCGGCGTGGCAGCCAAATGATTCCTCGATAAGTACCCGCCTCAAAGTCGTCTCTCAAAACATTGGCTCTGGACCACCCAGGTGTAGTTCCATTATCGAACTGGTATCAAGCTCGGAATTTCCATTGGGTCGAAAATATGTAAACTTCTATCCAATGTTTTACCGGGCCAAAGTCAGCATTCTGCGTCTAACCGCGAAGAAAAATATTTTGGAGATGATGTGGTACAGAGGATTGCTCAACATTATGGAGACAGAGGGATGGGAAGAAACGCAAAAAGATCAAGAGGAAAAGTGGGCGAAGATACTCAAGTGGGGCGATAGACTGACACAATTGCGTGACAAATTAGAAGAAAGGATGGACGTGTTATCCGTCACGACAATTGATGAACTCTTGGAGTTGGACCTTACAGATCCTGTGCTTATCCAACTTATGAAAGAATTCAAAAGCGTGCGCCTGCCTGTGGAAAACTTTGAGAAGAAGAAGACTGAACTAGCAATGGTCGCGCTGCAAACAAAGATAATTGAAGACGGAATCCGGGGAATGTTTGACGAGAGTGCTACCTTTACTCAAGCGAAATTTATGGACCGGCTTCTTTACGCAGGTCATTTGAAGACATCCAGTGATAATTTGTTGCAAGTGTTGCACCAATATGAGCTTCTTGATGCGCCTTTGCCACCATCAGAATCTCGAAGCCCCGAGCGGACTCGGAGACATACTGTGTGGAGCGAAGTAATGATCCCAGAAAGACGTGTGATGCTTCCAGAACTGATCGCCGCAGCAAAAGCATATTTGCAGCGTCATCGTCATGAAGCGTCCACTGATCATCTGACTGAGGACAGTGACTTTCATGCCGCCATTCTTTCCATAAACGAGAAAATCCCTGACGACTTTCCGTTAGTGTATTCGGAGTCTCTTGCTGTGAGGAGTGTGTGCGATTTTCAAATGGAGTTGCAAAGTTTCTTTGGCCCTCCAAATGCAAATGTTCAACATATCAATGACAAGCCACATCGTAGCATGTTTCAACATCTGAATTGCAATGAGTGGATGAATGTCTTCCAGTGTCATGACGAAGATGTAAGTTGCGATATCATTCGTTGGGTCGAGCTGAAAACTGGGGAGCCGTTTCTTCAGAAATTACAATCGATTGCATGGACAGTCCCCAGTTTGAGCGACTTTTTCTCTGCTATTTCAGAAGTCGGGGACAGTGGTCAGATGAGCAACCCGACACGAAGGAGTTTCAAAGCCGAGAAGTATCTCGATATGTTGAGGAGTATACAGTCGGTTTACAAAGGTATCATGGGACACAGCAGATTACGGAATTTCCTCGATGTCATAGTGCCCCTACAAAGAGACGCCGTGAACATCATCCTGCCACAGCAGACCGACGGAGTCGAAAGTGAGACCACGATGCGAGAATTTCGGGAACTCTTCTTGGAAGTCGTCAGCATGCTCCAAGCTGCTGCTGAAAGTGTTCCAAGATTGCCAGAGTCGGAGTCCAGTAAATTTCCACGAAGCGCTTCGGGGGGTGTTGTTTTCAGGATGGTATGCGAATTTTGGAAAAATTGGCAGGACCTGGATTTGAAGCTCTTCGACCTGGAAACTCGGGAAGCCAAGAAAAGCGAACTTATAGATGATGAACGCACTCGCTCTGAACGCGTAATGAATCTCAAAGGATATTCGGACTGGTTTTTCTTTGCTACGCAAACGCGGAGTGCCTCAGAAGATTTTGACACTTGGGAAACAGCGCATGTAAGAATTAACAGGCAATGGACACTGTGGAAAGAAGCGGAAGAAAATGCTGAAAGAAGCATGAAAATGCTTCTGGAGGAGCCAGCGGGCCCGGGAGAGGCGCGCTCGAGTTTTGAGAAAAGAATGCAAAAGGTGACGGCCGAGCTTCATGCTCTGAGACCATCTGTGTGCTATGCGAAGCTGCCAACGCTCGCTTACAGTATTCTGAAATTTGCGCAAGCTTCTTTTCAGGGCAATAGCCCTGACGCGAAAAACTATGCCATCAAGCTTGTGAAAGAGTCCAACTTGTTTCAGATCTGCCAGAGGGACGAAAAATGGTCCGGAAGGGTCGAGGCTTCGCATCCGAGAGCGGGTGAGGCCAAAGCTTTCGACTGGGAATCCAAAGGGCATACCGATCGTACCTTTTGGACCCACGTTGGAGAAGGCGTCTCCTTCGAAGTTTATGACTGGGAGACTGGAGACCAGCGTCACAATTTGAGTTCCACAGATGAAGTGCATTTTTTGCTTCAGAGTGTATTTCGTCATCTCCTTCATGGTGTGCCTGCAAAAGAATTGCGAACCCGAGACGAAAAGACGGCGTTGCTGATAGCGGCGCGGCAAGGTTCTGCTGATATTGTGAGAATATTGATCGGTGCAGGTGCAAATATGGATCACGAAGATCCCAAAGGCGAGACCGCAATGATCGCTGCAGCTAAGGCCGGTCAAGGAGCGGTCGTTAGAATTCTCATGGAAGATGACGACCGTGCTAAACGAATTACACGAGTGGAGCATACCGACAACGACGGCAATACCCCATTGTTTTTGGCATCGTCTGCTGGTCATGCCCAGACAGTAGAAATCCTTGCACGAGGGGGCGCAATCTTGGAGCGTTCCGATACTGTCGGCAAGACGGCCTTGCAAATTGCGGCGAGAAAAGGGCACACTGAAGTAGTAAAGTCATTAGTCAATGCCGGCGCGAACGTGAATTTCGAAAACGAGGATGGGTCCGCACCCTTGTGTTTGGCATTGGAGGCCGGCCACGTTGCAACTGCCTCGATTTTGGTCCACAGGTTTCAGAAAGACACATCTAGCCGTACATCTATCGACTCTGAAAAGAAGTGCAAGAAGAGTCGAAACATGACGCCTCTCCAGATTGCGACGATGAATGGATTCGAAAAATTGGCGCGGCTCCTAGTTGAGAAGGGCGCGAAAGTTGACGAAAGACACGATAGTGACACGCCTCTTTGTTTGGCGTCGTTGAAAGGGTACGGCGAAATAGTTACGATTTTGACCAACCACGACGCGGATGTTGATGCGAGATGTGCATCCCAAATGACGCCTCTCCAGATTGCGACCGTGAATGGATTCGAAAAATTGGTGCGGATTCTGGTTGAAAAGGGCGCTAAAGTTGACGAAAGACATGACGGCGACACGCCTCTTTGTTTGGCATCATTGAAAGGGTACAGCGAAATAGTTACGATTTTGATCGACCACGAGGCGGACGTCAATTCGCGGTGTGCATACCAAATGACGCCCTTGCATTGTGCATCGTTATTCAGTCACGCAAAGGTAGCCAGGGCACTGATTCGGAAGCACGCTGATATCGAGGCAGCCGATGAAAAGAACGTCACGCCTCTGATTGCAGCCTCGCTTTCAGGCAGTGCCTCTATAGTGAAGATGTTGGTTGTTGCGAATGCGAACCCCTTGCGCACTGATCGTGCTGGAAAAACTGCGCTGTACCATGCGACGCAGAGGGGCTATCTTTCTGTTGTTAAAGAATTGATGTCCCATGTTGCAACTCCGGGCGAGATGAACAGAGTGATTTCTCAAGCTAACGGCGAGGCATTTACAGCTCCTAAATCAAAATCTGACTCTGAATCAGACTCTGATTCTGCATCAGAAATATCCAAAAACAAGGTCATTCGTCAGTTATTGGTGCAGAAAGACAAAGTCAATGAGGATACCCCTCTCCTGTTGGCTGCGAGGTTCGGGCACGCGAATATCGTGAGATATTTAGTAAGTATGGGCGCAAAAAAGGATCAAGGGGATAGTTTGGGTTGGCACCGCTGGCGCACGGTAGGGTATGGTATGGATAACAAGGGTCTGTATCCCTTGGAATTGGCGTCCATGTTCTGTCACCCCGAGACAGTCAGATTTCTCCTTCATGGCGTTGACATATCATCTAGCTCCAGCCTCAGGGAAGGGCCCTTCCAGGCCCAGGGAGAGTTGCAGACAGCGTTCCGACTCGCTGCAGAGGCCGACTGCGACGAAAGTGTCAAGATTTTGCTTATGTTCGTCCGGATTTTGGTCGATGAATTTGGCGCATGTGTCTGGAATTGTCTCGACGACATCGACCTTATTCGTCATGAACTGACCCCGTTACAGGTAGCGTCACTTCATGGTCATGCTGGTATTGTTCAGCTTCTGCTTGCAGCAGCGGACAAATACGATGAGAAATGGTCTGACACAACAGTCGTTTCGGAAATCACCAACAGACATTTGTCTCTGAAGACGAGAATGCTATTGAGAAATTCAATATACTCCAGACATTCTCATCATAGAGGCACGCCCCTAATAATGGCGTCCACAAGTGGTCATGCTGATGTAGTGAAGATACTTCTTGAGGCCCAGGCATCCAGACTCAGAGGCATGGAGAAGAGCTTCCAGGAAGATCAGGAGACGGCACTTATCGCAGCGTCCGCAAAAGGTCACACTGATGTGGTCAAGGTATTTCTTGAGGCATCTAGAGGCTTTGAGCTGGAGCTTCGCAACAAGTATCACAAGACAGCACTTCTCAAGGCGTCCAAATTCGGTTGCACGGATGTGGTCAGGGTACTAGTTGAGGCGACCAGAGATGCTGGGTTCCGTGACCGAAAAAATCAGGATGATCAGGAGACGGCACTTATCGCAGCGTCCGCAAATGGTCATACTGATGTAGTCAAGATACTTCTTGAAGTGTCCAGAGGCTTTGAGCTGGAGCTCTGTGACGAGGATCAAAAGACGGCACTTATTAGAGCATCAGAAGCCGGCCACTATGATGTTGTCAGGCTCTTGATGATTGCAGGGGCCATGGTAAGTTATGAAGATTCAACAGGTGCGATTCATTCAGCCTGGAATTCAGCAAAGTTCCACAGCAGGGTGCGAGGCGTATTGAGTATGGATACAGAGACAATCTCTCTGATCAAGGCTGCAAAAGATCCACCTCGAGAGAACGAAGCGAAAGAGTGGATCCAGAAGTTCAAGGATGTGGATAAAAGCAAAGTGATGATGGAGTCGTCTATTGCAGGGGATTTAGCATCTGTGAAACTCCTTACGAAAGCCGGAGTCGATGTCAACAGTCCATTCGAAGATGGGAATACTGCTCTTTGTTTAGCCTCGCGTAAAAATCGCATAGAAGTTGTGCGCTTTTTGGTCAACGAAGTCGAGGCAAGCGTAAATCAGAAATGCGCGGAAGGTAGGACGGCTCTGCATTCGGCTGCATTAGAGGGCTTTTATGAGGTAGCCAAAATTCTCATCGAAAACTATCGCGATCCTGCAAAAATTGAGATCAAGGACGAAGGGGAGGCAAATGCTTTGCTATTTGCAATACGTGAAGGAAGATATATTTGCGGTACACTAAGCGTTCCAATGTTGTTGATCAAGACCATCAGTCAACAAGACGACCGGTTTGCCATTGTTAATTCTCGCGACAAGTATGGGATCTCGCCGCTCCTTGCGGCATCCCAAAAGGGCTGCATTAATGTTGTCAAAGCGTTACTGGCTTTAATGTTTGATGGTGGTGAGAATTTTGATTCAAAATTTCAACTTGGCGTTTTGGATGTGGTTGGGTCTGTGGACGAACTACGGCCGGAACACGTAGAGATTGTCAGACTTCTGATAAAGGCTGGAGTGGACGTGAATTATGATAATTTTGAAGAAGTTTTGGAGTTGGCACAGGAATCGGATGAGAATTACAGGGAGGCACTCTCCTATAGTGATAGGTGGGCCGGACATCGTCGATCGTCGACGATGGCGGCCGAATCTATGATTATCGCCCCCCAATTTCGAGCACGTGACAGATTCGGCAACCATGTCGACGTCAGCCTGGGCCTGGCGCACGTCCTGCACGATATTGACAGCGAGGCACTAATAAATGTATCCAAGAGTAGCCCCATTCTGAAAAGGGCACTAACAAATGTACTCAAGAGCGGCCCCATTCTGAAAAGCGCCACAGAACCGCAAGCGGCAGGAGACTTCTCAAGGAAGTTGCAGGCTGTCGGGGTAAGCAGAGAAGTAGCATTGCTGGAATCGGCAAGGACAGGCTATGTCACGAGTGCCAAGCTCCTCGTCCAGAGTGGTGTCGACGTGGAGTATTTCGAAGAAAAGCAAGACAGCAACACAGCCCTGTGTTTCGCAGTGATGAACAATCACGGTGGAATTGTTTCTCTTTTGGTTGAGGAAGGCGCTCTCATCACTGCGCGTTGCGATAATGGCGAGACGGCTTTGCACAGGGCAGCCCGTTTGGGGTTTACTGAAATCGCCAAGCTTTTGAGGGACGGCGTTGTGGCTGCATACTACTCCCATCCACGTGGCAGACATGAGACGCAACCTCCACGCAAATATCGCCGATATCAGCCGTTTCAAAGCGGCCTGCAAATGTTTGCAACTGCCACCTTACCAGTGGGGCTTGGTAACAGGCGCCAACGGGAAAAAGTTGAGTGCACACCTTTGATGTTTGCATCTCTATATGGCCATGCAGACATCGTAAAGCTTTTTGTCGAAGTGGAAGATGCGCGCGAAAGCCTGTCCTTCGTCATGCCGGCTCTTGCTTTGGCGAAAAAATATGCGACAAACGACATAGTTGATTATTTGAGAAAATTTTTGGAGTATGAGTCCGTTGTCAGTCCTGCGGGCCCGTTGCAATGGAAAAAAGTAAATTATGGCGGGCGTCGGTATTCCCATATTTCTGATCCAGATTGTCGCAGAAAGCTCACGAACCGTAATACTAACGGCGTGTCAACTTGGTCCTGGATCGACGACACCGACAAGGTGATGGTGCAAAAAGATCGCAATGCCATGTTGCTTCTGACCGCATCCCGCCGTGATAACATTAAGTCAGTGAAGGCGCTCCTCAAAAAGGGCGTAAACGTGGAATATGCAATGGAAAGCGGTGACACTGCGCTTACAGTTGCCTCTTCGCATGGTCACACAAAGATTGTGGAGACACTTCTCCGTGTGGGGGCGAACATCAACCATAGGAACAAGCTCGGTGATACTGCGCTTGCAGTTGCCTCTTCGCGTGGTCACACGAAGATTGTGGAGATACTTCTCGGTAGGGGGGCAGACATAGAGCATGTCGACAGGTTCGGTGAGACGGCCCTTTCCAGAGCCTGCAAGCATGTCTTGAAGCCTGTGACAATCGATCCCAGTCTGCTTCCGCGAGATACAGGGTTCAGTCGTCTTTTCTCTTTTCTGAAAAAAGAGAAAGGACATGTGAAACGTAAAATAGATTCAATAGGCGTGTCACAGGTGGCGCGCGAGGAAGTTCGCATCAAATTGAACTTGATTAATGTGGTGGACGTCCTTTTGGACCAGGGGAATGCGAACGCGGATCATGAAGACAAATTCGGCAAAAGGCCCCTGGATCTGGCATCTGCACAATGTGATGTCGATATAGTGAAAACATTGATCAGGGCTGCTGCAACTGCCGATTATTGGCACGTGCAGAAAGCGAAGTCCGCCAGGATAAATGATGCAGAAAATTTTGATAATGCGGATGCCTGTGACCAAGTTGTGTCCAATCTCAATGAAGCCATAGGTCTCCAAGAACTCCTGAAGTTTTCTGCCTTTGGCAGTCCTTATGATCACAGGAAAGTTGAAGAGCATCTCCAGAAGGGTGGAGGAACAGAGTTTGTAGACAAGGAGGGCAAGACGGCGCTCTTGGTGGCGTCGTCTGCAGGTCATACAAAGATAGTGGAGATGTTCCTCGGTGGACAGGCAATGCCAGAGCATCCCGACAAGTACGGTCGGACGGCCCTTTTGTTGGCGTCCGCTGCGGGTCACACCGAAACGGTGAAAACACTTCTGGACCTGGGAAAAGCACAGATAGAGCATGCAGACATCAATGGGAGCACCGCCCTGCTGTTAGCGTCTGCTGCGGGTCACGTCGAGACGGTGGAGACAATTTTAAATCATGGGGAAGCAAATGTAATGGAGCATGCAGACAACAACGGGATAGGGCAGAAGTTGCGCCTTTGTATGGGTTTGCAGTGTGCAAGGAGAAACATGATAGATCGCGCTGACAATTCGGGCAAGACGGCTCTCTTGTTGGCGACCTCTGCAGGTCACATCGAAACTGTGAAGATACTTGTCCAAAGGGGGGCAGACACAAATCGTGCCGATAAGAATGGCAAGACGGCCCTGTTGTCGGCGTCTTCTGCGGGTCAGTTGCAGACAGTCGAGACACTCCTTGATATTGGGGGCGCAAACATAGAACACGCAGACCCTGACGGAAAGACGGCCCTTGATTTGGCATCCGCTGCGGGTCACGTCAAGATTGTGGAAATTCTCCTTCGAAAAATTGAACTAAACGCAGACCATCAAAAAAACCGTCACCAGATGGCGTTTCTTTTGGCGTCCTCTGCGGGTCAGACGGAAGTGGTGAAGTCGCTTCTCCATAAGAGGCTGAATATGAAGGGCGCCGATCGCAGCGGCAGGACGGCCTTGCATTTGGCATCGCTTGGGTGTCATATTGATATCGTGAAAACGCTGATCATTGCCGGCGCAAGTATAGATGCCAAGGACAACAGCGGCGACTCTCCCTTACAGATTGCGGCAAATCATATTGCTTCGGTGGATGCCAATTCAAATCGGAAAGAGTCCTCAGGTTCGCCACCACAGATTCAGAACAAGCGTAGTGCTTTCGACTGCTTAGAAGTGGCATCGGTCCTTCTCAAAAAAGCAAAAAAGTCTATGATGTGGGAGGTCGTAGGAAGTCTCCTGCAATGGACTCCCTGGCTTCCAAACACAGAGGATACCCAAAGTGGTAGGGCAGCCTTGCAAATCACGGCAGCAAATGTATACAGTGAGTTGGCATTCCACAATGTTAATGCCGACACGAACATGAATTTTGAGCATCAAGGTGTGTCCGTTGCGTTGTGTTTGGCGTCGAAGTTCGGTCATGTCACAACAGCTGCGATTTTGGTGCAAAGGCTTCAGGAGCATCCTAAATCATTCAGCCATACATTGGCTATGACAATTCAACACAGGTGCCCACAGAGTAACAGAATGAACGCTCTCCAGATTGCAATAGTCAATGATTTCGAAGAGATGGCGCGACTTCTGGTGGAAGCGGGCGCTGAAGTGAATGAGAAACATAAAGGAGACACTCCACTTTGTTTGGCTTCATGGAAGGGCCACGACAAGATGATAAAGATGCTGATTGAAATGGGTGCGGATGTGAATCAGGAGTGTGCCTACGAAATGCGGGCTCTGCATTGTGCATCGCAATTCGGTCACACTGACGCTGTCAGAGTATTGATTGCAAATAACGCTAATGTTACGGCTATTGATAAAGACGGAAGGACGCCTCTCATTGAAGCCTCTATAGCAGGTCACGTAAGCTTGGTGAGATCATTGCTTTCCAAAGACGTGAACCAGTTGCGCCACACTGACAACGAGGGTAGAACTGCGTTACATCATGCCAGCGACAGAGGCCGTCTGTCCGTGGTCGAGGAGTTGATTCAGATTGCCAATGAAGCTGCAAAAGAAGACACTGCTGCCACTGACAGGGAGACGGCGAAAGTTGTTCAATTTTCCGACTCATGGGAGCTGAAGGACAATGGAGGTTGCACCCCTCTCTTGTTGGCATCCAAAAGAGGGCACACGAATATTGTGAGGTCTTTGGTCTATGCAGGCACGGCTGTTGATCAAAAGGACAGAGAGGGTTTCAGTCCATTTTGTTTAGCATCACGTTTCTGCCACAGGGAAATAGCGTCGATTTTGATGGACAAGTATCCTGAGACCGTGCACGTGGGTTGTGGCCCTTTTAATTTACAAGCGTCGCCTCTCCTTTTGGCTTCTGACGGAGGCTGCCGCGACATTGTCAATCTGATCCTGCACTCGACATTGACAAACGGGGACATTGTGGATAAGTTTGATTTTTATGGTTTCACGCCATTGATTGCCGCATCGCGAAGGGGTTATGCTGGCATTGTACGAGCTCTGTTGGCCAAGAAGCAAGAATCAGATAAAGATGAGAAGCGAAAGTACATTGGTGTGACTGATAGCGAAGGTAGAGACGCTCTGGCTCATGCCTGTGAGGGCGGTCATCTCGCTGTGGTCAAAGAGTTGACCGGTGACTCAGTTGTCGCCCTGGATCGCTCTTCAAATGAAAAGTCACTGACGCCGCTCACGATGGCGGTCACTGCTGTCATGAAAGGGAAACTCGAGGCAGTGGAGGCGTTTCGTCGTGCTATGCCATCCAGGGTTGGACTGGATATGACAACGAGAGAGGAGTCGGAAATGCAAACAGCTCTTATGGTCGCTACCAAGATTGATCACGATGATATCGCGAGGCGGTCGCTGATGTGCGGGATAAATGCGGAAACGCAGGACTCTGATGGCCAAGCTACTTTATCGATTGCTGGTGAAGGGGATTTGAGAATCGACTCGACAACGAACTCCCTGCTGCTCGCCGCTGCTGCAACGCCGTCTAACGAGGGCAACATAAAGAAAAGCCTCGAGGAGGGTGCGGATCTGGCGAGAGCTATGCTTAAAGCAGTCGCGGCAGGATCTCTCACAGCTGTAAAATCGCTCTGCGAGCATATGTTTTATTTGGCTACTGTCGATTCCAGCAAACCTATGCAAATCATGGAAGATGCACTTGCATTGGCAGCGGGTCATGGTCAAACAGATATTCTGCTGTTTCTTTTCGCAGTTCTTTCCGAAGAGCCGAGATATTCTTTTGATTCTCACCATAATTACAAGCAAAGAACTTTGTGCGAGGCAGTCGCTGCTGGTCAGGCAGACATCGTGCATTTTATGATCATGCCGTCTGCGATCATCAAAGACGGCGTGTCTGCTGAAGTCGTTTGCAACGAAAAAACTGGAGCAAGGCCTCTACATGTGGCGTCCATGCATGATCACGTCGATGTAGCAGTGATTCTCATCAAAGGAAACGCAGACCCGAACGCTCTGACTAGGGATGGAGAGACCCCCTTGATGGCTGCTATTCGGGAGGGTCATATACGAACAGTAAAAAAATTGTTGAAGAATAGCGTGGACCTGCGTTTGGATGAGATGAACTCGTATAGAAAAACTATTCTGCATGAGGCTTTCGAAAGGGGAAATGTTGCTATCGTCAAGTTGTTAATCGATGCCATAAGAAGTGTCAGTCAGTTGAACAAAAACGCCCAGCTTGTTGGTTTGAAAAATGTCGGACCCTATCCCAATTTCGTTCATTCGCCATTGATTCTTGCCTGCAGGTTCGGTCGGCCCAATGCGGTGAGAGCTCTGCTGGAACTGGAAGCCCATTTGTACACGAGTCAGGACATAAGGATGGTAGTCTTCGATATCTTGATGTTGCTTGATGGTCGTCTCCGAGAAGCCACCTTCCCAGGGCCAGATGGCGCCTCTTTTAGTGATTACGGCCTGTCTCGATATTATAAGAGTTATCTCGTCTCTCAGGACAAGCAAATCGAAGGGGGCAACAGAAAGAAGAAAAAAAAGCCCAGCTTCTACATTCGTATATCGGATGACGCGAAAACGGCAAAGAGAAGAGAAAAGGATCTTTATTTTGAATTTCAGGATGAGGTATTTGTCCGGGGGAAGGAGTCTCGCCGATATCGTTATGATGACTTTCAATTTGCAGGTGAAGCCTTGGCAAAGATGGTTGCGAGCCGTCCGGGGGATTATCTTGACGTTCTGAGGATTTTAATCAAGGTTGGGATGGAAGCAAGTAGCTCCGGTGACGGGGATTTCAGAGATAGTCTCAAGAAGCTGGCCCAGTGGTCGAGTTCAAAACAATTTCAATATGGCAAAGAAATTATGGATATCTTACGAAGCGCCTTCATTCCTGAAATTGTTGCGGATAACTCAAGTCCGGGCCAAGGCAAACTTGGGGCCTTGTTGATATATTTAGAAAAAGTGGGATTAACAAAGGAAACAGCCTTTCTGGAAGCTTCTAGAACAGGCTATATCGCCAGCACAAAACTTCTTCTCCAGGCTGGCGCGGATGTGGATCAGATTCATTACGATGCGAAGCATAGCACTGCGCTCTGTCTCGCTTCGACGACTGGCGATAGTAACAGCGAATTAGTTCGGATTCTGGTTGATGGAGGAGCCCGCATCAACCAGCAGTGCCAGGCTCATGAGAATTGGACTGCCTTGCATATTGCATGTTATGAGGGCTTCATTGGAGTTGCTAAGGTTCTAGTCGAAGGCCTCACAGCTGCATCCTATTTTCAACAACATCGTAAGCAGGGGCCGTCGTCTCAGCTTGACTATGTCAGATATCGACCGTTTCAAAATGCTTTGCAAATGTCTGTGGGTGTAACCATGCGCGGCAAAGATGGGACAGATAAAAAAATGGCATGCACACCCCTAATGTTGGCTTCCATGAATGGTCACACTGCCATTGTGAAGTTTCTCGTGGAAGAGGCAAAGTTGCACATTGATGTCGTTTCCATTAAGCAAGCCCTGGATTTAGCGATGAAACATGAGGAAAAAGACACTGCAGATTATTTGAAGCAAAAAATAGTATCAATGGGGGAGCTTCCGCCCGAATTCGAAGAGAAAACCGAGGCCAGGCTGGAGATTGACGCAGGACCAGGTCTGCCGCAAGTTGCCACATGAAAGAGCAGGAAAAAGCCATCGGACCTTTTTTCGACTGAATAGATGAATGTATCGACGAGAATGGCGCGTACAAAAGTAGACGAAAAGTGAAACGCAACCCTACGAAAGTAGATAGCTGAGGACAGCAATAGTGTTGCAGGGTAAATTTTTGTATTAGCGTCAAAATAGCGTGGCACTTAGGAAGCGTTAGTTCTAATTCTTTGGAGACATGCCACAGACCAAGTAACGAAGTCTGTCATGTCATAGACCAGGTAACAGAGTCCATAATGTCAAGTAGGAGCCCAGAATGTAATGGTATAGATGTGTTGATATCATTGGGATTCTTTGAGTCCTCGACTACACATTTCGTTTTGTTGGCGGAACGGATTCAGTGTAATCGCGTGAAAGACTTGTGCAACGACTTCGTTGAATCACTTCAACTTTTGCAATGCTAGCAGTTTGTAAGGTACTTATTGTAGTTTCCAAGTTGATTGAATCATAATGGCCTGTCGATATCCTTGGTTGTTGCAGTCTGCGTTGTGCCAAGCAGTGTCGATATTTCAAAGATCCATTTCAGTGTTTCAGTAGTGTTGTGTATTGTTATGTATTGATGTTGTTTAGGATTTCTTATTTTTTTGTCTATTCGTATGACGAATTCTCTTGGAATAATTCGTGTTGAATTCCGTGTATCATAGAGGAAAGCCGTGTTTCGTGTAAACTATCAAGCCAGTCAGTGTTTCCTGAAATTAATCATTCTGATTCAGGAAAAAAATAAATCATGTCAATTTTGCGAGTTCGTGTTTGACGGCACAGCATATTCAATCGATTGGAAAAGATCAGATGGCCATACGGCTAAGCGCGTGGCCACAAGGCAATTGAGGACCATTTGATGATATGATATCTGATATCCATTTGCGTCGTCTGTCAATGGAGTTTAGGTTTTTTGTGACGAAATTCAGATCGATGAAGTTTCTCGATATTTTGGATATGATAGATACTGCGTCTGACAATAGAATCGCAGAGAGACGTAAGCAGAGTGGTTGTGGCAAAGGATGTATCCAAAGTGCATGTTCTGCCAAGATGGCTCTGTTCTGAATCTGAAACGGCATGTTTTCAAGAGAGACTCTGCACGTGTTCTCGAGCAATGTATTAACGGAGGAGGCGGAGGACGAAGCTGCGCGGTTCAAGAAGGAGTGTACAGTTCTGACAGACTCTGTGAAGGCAACCAGCAGCGCAAGATGATCGAATCTAGCCTCCAAGAGCTTGCCACGATGGCCAAGCAGAAACTTCCAAGTCGCAGGAAAAAGGCATTGGTGGTGTTTGAAGCATTGGCATTCGAGGAGGACTGGAATGGGATGGCCAGATCCGTATGAAAGAGAAATCGGAGCCCTGCAGGCTGTCAATGTGAAACATATCGATATAGGAGAGGAAGTCTATTGCTTGCAGCTTACGTGTGTAAAAAATGTCAAAAAAAATTCGGTCGGTTGAAGAGTCTCTGGTAAAAAAATCAATACAAAAAAATCATCAATCTGCTTCATTGACATCCATGTTTGCCTTGAACTCCATTGAGGATTGTTTTTTTGCGTGATTTCCTTTCAACTTACCATTGAGGATTGGCTTTTTGCGTGATTTCCTTGAAGTCCATTCAGCTTTCCATTGAGGATTGGCTTTTTTTTGCGTGATTTCCTTGCACTCCATTGAGGATTGTTTTTTTGCGTGATTTCCTTGAACTTCATTGATGATTGTTTCTTTGCGTGATTTCCTTGAACTCCAATTTTGCGCCGACTATCTAAGACCTGATATTGAATTTAAATTGATGTTCTGGAGGAATTCAATTCGATTTTATTCAATCTTATGCATTCATTCGCTGATTTCCTTCATTCCATGTTCATTCCAAATGATCCATAGATTCATGCATGCAGGCAGCAGTAGCGAAGACTGCACATCCCAACAGATAATCTTAGATTCATTTGCGCAGCAACAACATCCCAACAGATTGGATTCATTTGTGCAGCAACGACATTCTGAGAGATTTTATTTTGGACTTCCACGACGTTGTTGTAAGCGTTATACGCCTATCCCGAAAAAAACGTCTTTCCTGGTGAAGATACGGTCTTCGGAGTCGTTGTCTATGATGTTTTCGTTGGTCACGCTATTCTCGTTTCAGGTGACGATGTTACTGTTTTCGATTCAGGTGACAATGCTACTGTTTTCGTTGCAGGTGACGCCTGTTTCTGGGGGCATCTTTGACATTGATAAAATTGACATTGATCAATCACAGCACCAAGCTCAGGCTGATATTGCGGGCGGACCGGGTCGTCATTCGTCTTCTTCTTTTAACAACTCCCGTGGTTACCACTCTCGTGGTGGTAACTCCCGTGGTGGCAACTCCCGTGGTACCGGGAGGCTATCCCACCTTGCGGGAGTATCCCATCGTGTGGGACCAGTCAATCCAGTGGGAGTATCCCATCGTATGGGGCCGACACCGTTGTATCATGTAGGACCATCTCATCCCGTAGAGGTGGTCGCGGCATCTTCAAGAAGTGCAATGGCAAACTCAGGCTTTTCCACAGCTGCTGCTTCTACAGCTGCTGCTTCTACAGCTCCTGCTGCAATGAATGGGCTATTCAGCTCCCCAATGAATGCGTCACAATTCGGATCTCCAATGAATGGACAATTCAGCTTCCCAATGAATGGGTCAAAGTTCGGCTCTCCTCAGTATTATGTTGCAATTCCCTTGGGGAATATGGGGAATGTGAACGGCATTGGCTCTGTACAGACCGGGAATGTGAACGCTGCGATTGGCATTGGCTCTTTACAGACCGGCTTGCAAAATGTTTCGATGGTATCATTATGTGAAAATGCGGGGCCACATGACATATTTGGAAATTCTGCGCCAAATCATCCTCCCTCCGCGCCGTACGAAGCTCCTCGCTCTGGTTACGCTCCGTACGAAGCTCCTCGCTCTGGTTACGCCACGCCTGGTTACGCCACGCCTGAGAATTTCGTGGCGGATTACGAATTCAAGTCCACTCATGAATACAACGCATTTGTCGAAAGAGCGAGTCTTTCGCAGGCAGCGGGTCTCTCGCAGGCAGCGGGTCTGCCTCATAATCAGGGGAATGCAAATTCGAGACCCATGATTGGATGGCGCTCTGATGTCGGCAATAAATTTAAAGAAACGACCAAGGACGATCCGGCCCTGTCAGAAGGAGTGTCAGACGATGTCTCCGACGCAGAAAGCATGAAAGTGAACGGTACAGTCTCTGATGCTGGGAGTATCATTATGGATGCCCTTAGAAGTAGTGCTGACAGAAGCGATTCTCCAGATGGTAATACGGCTCCAATATATTCTCCATTTCACCTGAATGGAGAATTCACTGGAAAAGCAGATCCTTCTACTTATTTCGCGCCTGCAGATTACCCTTTCGACGATCTGGATGGTCGCCCTCTCCACTTCGCAGATCTGGACGGTCACCCTCTCCATTTTGCAGATTTGGACTCAGCTTATTTCAAAAGTTTTTTCGACGAAAATGAAGCGAGCTCAGATTCAGTCGTATCCTACCGGGGAAAACCCTTTGAAACACTCTTTTCTCTGCCGGAGGTGTTTGGGGAGGATGCTGAGAATGTGTTTGGTGAGAGTAGTGAGAAAGAAGAATCCAATCAGCACATGGAAAACAGAGGAACAGAAGAATCCAATCAGCACATGGAAAACAGAAAAATGTTATTGTCATCGCCGTCTCATTCGTTGCCAACCCCGCATTCGCTTCCAACTCCGACGTACCGAAATACTTTCTTGCATTTCGACATTTGTTCTGATGATAGCGATGATAACGAGAGTGGTTACGATGAAGATTCACCTCATGCAAATTATTTACCCGATGCAATGCGACCTGAAGATTCAGATTTACCTGATGCAACGCGACCTGAAGACCTATTGCCTGAAACAGCAGGAAAGGGTGAAAGAAAGAAAAAGAAAAACAAAAGGAAAGCCACATCTCTTCCTCCTTCCGCAGATCGATATGTTGGCATTGGCGGAAATGGTACAATTGACACTGTTACAGTTCCAGAAAAAACTAATTCAGTTGAAAGGCCCTCTCCAAGGCTAGATGAAAGGGCCTCTCCTAGGTCCAATCGGATTCCGATCGATACCTCCTCTCCAAGGCTCGATGCCTCTTCAAGGATAGATGCCTCCTCTCCAAGCATCGATATCTCCGCTCCAAACATCGATGTGACCTTCCAACCAGACCATACTATTACCGATGTGGCGGAAACTGCTTATGGGTCTCATAATCCCGTGTGTCCGCCGCCACCTATACCCGAGAAGCCTGATAATTGTCTTGAAAGCACTTTTAAGTCCGTCAGTTTCAAGAGTATTTTGACGAGAGGGTTGGAATCAAAGCAGTTGGCATCAAAGGAAGGAGCTGTATCAAAGGAGGGATCTGCATCGAAGGAGGGATCTGCATCACAGGATGGTCCCGGTAATCCAAGACTCAAGTCGAAATGTCAGCAATTTCCATACTTGTCTTCTGAAGCCAAGGCATCTCCTAACGAACGGGCTATTCCTGCTGACACCAAAGACTCACAAATCAAAGAGTCACACAATCAACGGCCTGTGGCTGTTCGTCAAGACAATTGTGTTACTCGGTCGGGACGGGCCACCAGTAGTCTTCTGTCGGGTCACAATTCTGTACCGGGTAACAATACTCTCTCTGAGGGTGACAACACTCTATCGCTTAACATGAATTCGGCAAATGCAAGGCCGAAATTGTCCACCGCAGGCCGCCCAATAACGCGAGAACAGAGTCAACAAATATTTGACATTGTCAAAAAGCAAGTTGGATCCTCCTATTCCGCGGTGCGGGAGACAAGTGCGACGCAGGAACAACCGACCATGCAGGAGAAAAGTGCGATACAGGGGCAACCGGTGATACGGGAGCAGCCGATGATGGAGGCAAAAAGTGCGATGCAGGGGCAAACCGTGAAGCCAGAACAACCGACCATGCAGGAGAAAAGTGCGATACACGGGCAGAAATTGACGATGCCAGAAAAAACTAATTTTGGTAAACAGCCTGAGAAACCCAGCTTCGCCAAAAAATCCTTCTTTTCACGTTTGGAGGACGATGAAAAAATGAAAGAAGAAGTAACAGGTCACGAAGCGGATGAGGAATCCGTATCGGAAAATCCTGCGTCGGAAAATCCTGCGTCGGAAAATCCGACGCCAGAAAACAGCGTACCACAAGATTTGCTTCACGCTTCTCAAGAGCAAAAGCCTTCTGAAGACAACGTGATGATGACACCGGAAGAAGAAAATCTTTCTGAAGAAGCCAGTCCAAAAGTGCAGCAACCTCCTGCAGAAGCACAGAAAACGCCTGCAAGTTCAGAATCAGCACAACAGCGAGCTCAACGCCCGAACTTGCAACAGTCAAAGAAGTCAAGAAGAAGACAACGGGAAAGGGAACGGCGAGAATCTCAAAAGGAAATTCAGAAACAACAAGAGGAAACTCCTGACTTCGCACCACTTATTTTAGAAGTGGTATCAGGGGAACAAAAAACTCCTCCATCAAACGGACAAAACCAAGCACCTTCTACAGTGCCAGAAGAAATGACAACAAAAGAAATGACCAGTACAGAAAAATCAACACAAAAATCAACTGTACCTGAAAAATCAGAAAAAGCCGAAAAATCAGAAAAACCAACACCTGAAAAATCCCATTATTCCCTAAAAACCTTAGTCCTACCCGCGACAATCACGATTTCGGCCGCTGAGATGGCGAAGATGAGCCAGACGTCCGCCAGTTGCTGTCATTGTGTTGATGGCAATTCCTTTCCTGGAATGTTGATACCAGAAGTCGTAATTCAATCTGAGCAAACAATGACCTCCGTCGTCTGTCAGGCGATTCACAGCTTTCAGAGGCATTATCTTTTGGGAAACGAGGGAGATTATCAAATTGTTGAAACAGAGAGAGGAAACAGTCAAATTGTTGAAACAGAGAGAGGAAGTACTAATCAGACAGGAAACAATCACACAGTCGAGAAAACAAATAATCACACAGCAAAGATCCCGATTCCGCTCGATAAACACAAAACCCAAGAACGGCAATGGAAATATCAACTTCTTTTGTCCAAAGATATTTCCATTCGTCTAGGTGAATTGAAAAATGCGCGGCAAACTCTGGTAGCAATTTTGAAAGAGAGAAAAAAAGATATACTCAGGCAGAGTTTGAGAAACAAGACCGAATTTCGACAGAGCCTGAGAACGCGCACACGGGTGCTACACCAAATAGCGACGTCTGGGAGTGCTATTGGGTGCGCAGGTGCGGGTATGTCATCGTCGACATCGTCGTCGACTGGTAAACAGTGTGCACAGTCCACTACTACGGGAGCAGCGGGACTCAGGTCTGATGATTCTTCACAACAAGGAGTCGGTCCGACTGTCGGGCAGCAAGCACCTTCAGAACAAAAAAAGCACAACAGCCGTTTCGTCTCCATGACAAACGCAGACGAGGTCTTGTGTTCGATGTCCAATGCGAGTGACCTCCTGAATGATTCCAAGAACGCAAATCTATGCTCTACATCGGAACAAAAAGCTAATCCGGAAATATTCATGCTGCTGGGACATTGTCTGCTATTGTTTTCGGAATTATGGATCCAACTCTTCCGATGGGCCAGTTTGGAACCTAATTTGATTGTGGGTGACACAAGCGGCTTTAGCAGCAGTCAAAATCTTCTTCAAGGATCAAATCAGCACACAGATGAAGTCCGCGATCAGATTCTCAACTGTCCGCATTTTGATGGTGAAAGATTCACTTCAAAAAGGCCGGGGGAAACGTTGAGGATACATTCTAAGAAAAATTCGAAAGATCATGATATGGATCCGGAATTTTATGCCGACCCAGAATGTGATGCGCCAGAGTTAGATCTCGACATGGATATCGATGGTCGAGCCTCTGTGTCATCTTATTCTGTGACATCTCATTCTGTGTCTCAGAATTCAGGGTCTCACAGTTCATGTCAAAAAAAGTCTTCCAAATCTGGTAAAGGCAAGAAGAACTTCGCCAGAGGCAAGGCTAAAAATTTAAAAGCAGCGGTAGGAAGTTGTTTGGAAGCAGGAAGCTCGACGACAGATGGGAAAAGTCAAAACTCACCACATGCAAGCTCTGAGACGGTAGGGTCGACGAGCTCCAATGGTTCGGCGAGCACCAGTCACGGCTCCGAATCCGTAAAACAGATGTACGACAAATTTGTGTCAGAACTCGAGTCTGTGATGGCGGAGACGAAGCTTGACAAATACGCGGGGCTGTACGAGTTTTTGACGATTTCGAAAATCAGGGCGGATCTTGCCAGTGGATCCTCGGAATACTTCAGTGGATCTTCTTCTGGCTACGACAGTAGCTCTGCAGTGACAAAGTCTAATGTGAATCACGGGGATAGCAACAACTCCACGAGGAGCTACAGCACCACGGCAAAGGACAGTAATCATGGCAATTGTGAAGATTCAACTGACGTGGACATGAAATCTCATCACATTACCCGCGATACACAACAAACTGGCGGCAGTGTTGATGATCAGACTGAAGCTACTCAGATTGATGCGGATGACACGGATATGAGTTGTAAGAATGCCACAACAAACAATGAGCGTTGCCTAGTCTTCGTCGACAAAGCTTCCTCCGTATGGCAGCACTTAGATACATCGGCTTCCATTGAATCGATAGTGGCTTTGCAGAAGGCAGAAATTGCAGCTGAGAAAAAGGCGGCTCACTCATCAGCTGAAGCATCTTCAATGACAATTTCTTCCCAAACAAAGTCTGAAGCAGAGTCCGACGAATCAAAAAAGGAGCGCAAAGAAGCCCCCAACACACCGCTTCTGATTGACCAAAGTGAGCGGTTTGTTCCGTTCGATGTGCGCGGTGAAGTTACGGATGAAAAAATACCGAATTTCAAAGCTTGGAGGGCGCTTGTAATGGGCACAGAGTTAAGCAAAATCGCAACGAGATATGTGCTGAAAGTCAACGAGAACAATGAATATTTGAAGAAGATTGAGTCGATCAGGGACGATGGGGCTAGATCTTCTTCAGAAAACAAAGACAGAAACGTGAAGTATGGGGGTTGAGAGGCAATGGAATGGAAAGCAAAGACAGAAACACGAAATATTGGGGACGGAAGGAACGAGGCAATCAGGAATGGAAGGAACGAAGTATGGGGGTTGAGTGGGAACGAAACGCAGAACGAAAGCAACGAAATATCGAAGGCAAAAAATATGCAGGTTCAACAACGAAGCATGGAAGGAAACAATTTTTTTATCGAAAGCGACCGCCGACCAACTACGGAAAAACTTAAAAAGGTTCCAGATCACGTCAATTTATTGGAATATATCGATCACGTTATCATGCTGCACACGAAGACAGATCTATTGGTTGTCATATTGAAATTATTATTGTCATGCTGCATACGTAAATACAGTAACGTCACAAATACCACAGAGAATGTGAGACACCGGGAATGTGAGACATAGTGAGAGAGTTTTGATATGCCACAAGCCCACAGTGAATGTGAGAGATACTTTTTCTTGTTCCCATTGAATTTTCAGTTTAATTTTTGTCCACAGCATAGCCTATTTCCTTTCTCTCACTCTCTCACTTCAGTTGAATTTTTTTGTCCGCACCTGCGAACGAACAGACAAGGTAAATTTGATCTGTATCGACTTAAATCTACATATGGCTTGATATGTCATTGACTTAAGCGCATATGATCCGGAGCACATATGACTGTCATTGACGTATTTCGAGCCCTAGGCTTATATAATCATCTGGTCGTATTCATCCCGACCGCCTATCGGGATGAATATATCCGATAGTACCAATCGGTATGATAAGACTCAAGACTATTGTTGCTGCGTGAATCACGTTTCGTGATGTCTTGCCGAGTCGTGATGGTTTGCAGTCACGAGAATCGTGACGTTTTGCAGTCACGAAAGCAGTTAATTTCACCAGAGGTCATATGGTTACCGCAGTCAAAGTAAGTAACAATATGTTACGTTGTCCAATACAGAATAAAGATTGTCAACGATCGCCGTTCAAAAAAAGTTTTTCAATTCTTCATTTGTAATCATTTCACCAGCTATACAGCTGGAATATCGTTTTTTTGGTAAAGTGCGAATTTCCTAACATCCTATTATGCGAATACAGATAGAGTGCGAATACAGACAGAGTTTTCTACATCCTATATGCGAATACAGATAGAGTTTTGGGAGTACCAGTTTCATCAGACAGATCAATGACCAGTTATATCAGACAGATCAATGATCTTCCAATTCTGGCCACATGTTCCAATTATGGACCATAAGAAGTCTCAGTCCTGAATTAGGATGTAATTGAGGCAAATCAGACAGTTATCAGCATCCATATGTACACAATCAGACATTTATCAATCTCATATCTACATGATTACATCAGACACACTGCAATTAAAACCTACCAGACCTGTATTTCCATCAGGAATCATGCATGATGCCTAGAGTGAAAGTTAAACAGGAATATTATTAGGTCTGAGAACCGTTCTCTCAGAGGAATCTGATTCTTTAAGGAGATTCTCGAAGAATCAAGATTTCATTCTACGTAACAAAACGGTTGCCGTGTCTAGCGTAAAGTAGTTTTTCAAATTCCATACGATTCGTACTTGTTACGAAAATCAGAAATCTAGTTGCCCAAATAGAAATCTGAGATTCTCAATGTCATTCAAAAAAGTTTTTTTTTGGGACATTCGCCAAATGTTTTGAGAGCCTCTTACAGCTATGAATTGTTGTAACCAGGCTGCCGCTGAGTCTTCTCAGAGAGAGAGAGACTCCAGAGAGAGAGACTCGACAGAGTCAGAGACGGGTAGTATCATGATCATTTCATGTTTCACAAGTTCAAAAGAATTTCAATTTCAAGCATGCATCTTAAACATTCTTTAGCTGCCAGTAGTCATATTATGGCAAGGTATACTTAGTCTATTTGAGAATACAGAACGAGGACAAGATAAGTTACGTACGTCAATGATTTCAACGATTTCGGCCAGCCAGTTTGTTTTGTCTTTTGAAGTATGATGTTTTATCGGCTTTTTCTCTGTGTTCCTTTTTCTCTGATAGAATCTCGAATTTTTCCAACTGCATCTCTTTTTCGTTTGTAGGCCATGGGATTTCCGCACATAGAATTTACATTCAGAGTGACTCTGACAGATGAGATATCATTGGTAACTGCATTGATCATTGTTTGCGTTTTTTTGGCGATATGTTTGCGGAAAAAAAAAATTGCGATTGTTTGCGCCGATTGAATTCATCATCGAATATTTGCGAAACATGCTGGTACATGCGTAACATGCGAACAATTTGAAGTCATTGCGAAAGAAAATTTCATTTCAAAATTTTCCATTCGAAAAATTTTCGGAAAATGCCCTTCCAGGTGTGTCATACATAACATTAACATCGTCAAGAGTATCGTTTTTCTCCCTTCATATCTCTTCCATATCTCCTCAATATATCCGTAATTGAGTACACGAGACACGGGTTCCATACTCTTCCATAATATTGTTATTGGGTAACCTATAAGGCTACTATAAACAAAATGACTGAAAAAACAAAATCTGTTTTCCGTGGTGTGGATTTGGGCGGATTCAATTCCGCCTGCGCGAGCTCAACTCCCGAAGAGCCCTACGTTATCGCTGTCGATGTCAACGATCTCGCAAATCGTGCGACACCATCTATTGTAAGTATCGGGGAAAGAAATCGATTGATTGGTGAAGCAGCAGAGGGACAGTTGAATAAGTTCCCAAAATCGACATATACGAACATTGTTAGTGCGTGTTTGCTCGGTGGAAGTGGAAAGGAATCTTCTGATTCGGATTTACAAAAACGTTTCGCATGGGGGTGGGAAGTTGGCGCACATGCTGTCAATGGTAGTGAGGATCCGACAGAAAATCTTTTCGTTGGAAGCGAGATTTCGGACAAATCGCAACTCCTATCCATCTTTCTCAAGAAGTTGTTATCTTTAAAACACATCAAGGGTGCGGAAAAACATGAGAAAATTACATTGGCGGTACCGGATATGTGCTCCAAAGAAGATGTTGAAGCGGTATTGAAAGAATCACTTACAGTGGCAGGATTGATTGATCCGGAGTCATGTGGTCCGATTGAATTAGCTTACCATTCCGAATGTCTGGCAACACAATGGTTGCAGAAATATCGGGAGAAATTGATGGAAGAGAAAACAGCGGGCAAAACCTGTTTGATTGTGGATGTGGGGTATTCGCAGACGACGTGTTGTCTTTTTAAGGTGGAGTATTCGGAAGGGGGTGTGGTTGCAGAGAAGGTGGAAGACGAAAAGAAAGAGGAAGAAAAGAAAGAAGACTCAGAGGAAAAAAAGGACGAAGAGCCGGAAGAAAAGAAAGACGAGGCTGCTGGTGAAGGGGGCTCTCCGAAGAAAGCGAAGACTGAAGAGAAAACAGTAGTGGAACCGAGCTTGAAAGTTAACATGCTTCAGAAAACAAGTATTGATTTCCTTTTTTTTAAATTGAAGGTCATAATTAATCATACAATATTCACCTAAGTTTTATAATATATTGAAAAAAAATCAACCTGCCAAATATAAAAATAATTTTAAGCTTTCAATATTTTTTTAAAAAATAATTTCATGAAAATTACAATAAAATAAAAAAAATGTTGTAAAATTATACATTTAAATTTTTAATTTAAAAATAAAATATATACAATAAAAAAAATACAACACTTTGATTTGATTTTGATTTGTAACAACTGTGCGGCTATAAAACGACTGCTGGCGCATGTCACACGTAGGCCATAATACTCTTTATAATTTAAATGTAAAAAAAAATAAAAGTTAAATTAAAATTTTTTTATATAACTTTTTTTCATTTAGAATAATAGGGGAGCTTCTAGACAGACTGCGCACAAAGATCCGAACTTGGCCCAAAAATCCGAACTTGAAAGACAAAAAAGACAAAAAATAAAAATACAGCCAAAATAACTAGCAAACAGAAAAAAGAGAAAAAGACAAATGCAAAAAGTCCGCACTTGACCAAAAAAATACGCACTTGACCAAAAAAATACGCACTTGATCAAAAAAAATACGCACTTGACCAAAAAAAATACGCACTTGGCCAAAAAAATCCACGGCCTCCCACATGTCTGAACTGACGGCTCAACTGTCTCCGGCTTCGCGCAACGGTCTTGGCACTTGTCCCCGACACATGAGACTTTAAAACGCATTAAAGACTGGTCTCATCTGTCGGGGACCGGCTTCGGGCTGCCATTTCACGAACGGAATCGATCGCAGGAATGCCGAGAGCACTCCATTGGATCGATTCTAGACTTTTCACAGCTGCACCCGCAACAGTGCAGGGCTCGAACTCACTGCTTTCAGGCGACGACTTTTCGGCTGCGGCGAGAGTCGGACAGGAATGGCAACCAAGCGGCTCTGGCGGCAACTCCTCGGCTGCGGCAATCCAGGAGCGCTCTCAGGCAACTGCAACAGACAGCTTTAAGCTTTTGAGCGCGGCAATGCAGGAGCGCTCTCAGACGATTTTTCGCGTGCAGAAATATTATGCAGGAGCGCTGTTTGGGAGATTTTGTTTTCGCGTGCGGAAATATGGGAGCGCTTTCAGACGATTTTTCGCATTCAGAAATGCAGGAGCGCTGTCGGACGATTTTGTTTTCGCAAATGCACAAAAAAAACACGATAAAAACAAATGAAAACTAAAAACGCCCCTAAAACCAACCAAAAACGTGCCAGATTATGCTTGAAATGTGACAAAATCCAGACATTGACCCCCCCCAATGCCGACACGGAAAGAAAAACCCTGACAATGAAAGCAAAATCGCGGCTACTTAGTGAACTTTTTTCCGCGCACGTCCTCAAGGGGTGCAGGTTCGAGGGGGTTTTTCTTCCTTGGACAATGCATGCGCCGCAGGCGGAAATTTTTGTCCGCGCACGTCCTCAAGGGGTGCAGGTTCGAGGGGTTTTTCCTCCTTGGACATGCGCCGCAGGCGGATATTTTTTTCCGCGCACGTCTTCAAGGGGTGGAGATTCGAGGGGGTTCTCCTCCTTGGATATGCGGCGCGGGCAGAAATGTTTTTCCACGCACGTCCTCAAGGGGTGCAGATTCGAAGGGGGGGTCTCTCCTCCTTGGACATGCGCCGCAGGCGGAAATTTTTTTCCGCGCACGTCCTCAAGGGGGACAGAATTCAGGGGATCTTTTGCGCGCTACTCGAGGGGATCCCGGTCGTTTTCTGCAGATCCACTCACTCGGGGGATCCTTTTTTCCGCGAGTTACTCGGGGAAATTCGTTTTTTCG